>ERZ869909.96-NODE-96-length-131830-cov-7.364447_pt1 | contig 131830 bp, 88 predicted proteins | sample MGYA00520892_ERZ869909 | MGnify/ENA primary metagenome ERZ869909 (study PRJEB32215, sample SAMEA104723947) | bioreactor metagenome | biome: bioreactor; feature: anaerobic bioreactor; material: water | place: China | collected 2015-03-12 ... | reverse complement strand
GAGACGCATCCGCGCCCAGGACTTCGGAGTTCTCGTGATTGAACATCTGTTGGATGGAAAATGAGGGGATGGCTCAGAGAAGACGAGCGATTCCGAGAGGAGGAAGCCATGAAGATGATCGATGCGGCAGGAGCAGCGGAACCCTGGGGCGAGCTTCGGCGCTCCGAAATCGACAACCACGTGCAACGCGCCCGCACTGAACACCGCCAGCAGATGGCAGCGGCAGCGGCGGCAGGCCGTGCGGCAGGCCTTGCAGAAGGCCGTACGGCAGGCCTTGCAGAAGGCCGTACGGCAGGCCTTGCAGAAGGCCGTACGGCAGGCCTTGCAGAAGGCCGTGCAGCCCTTTTGCGTCTCGTCCAGACGCTCGCACCTGAGCGCGTGCCAGCAATGGCCTCGATTCCAGACCTAGCCACGCTGACGGAGGAGGTGAGCGCCTTGATGCAGGCGCAACGACGATAGCTGGTGCCGCCTCCCGCCTCCCGCCTCCCGCCTCCTGCCTGCCGCCTTGACGCGCGTAGCATAACCCGTTAGCGCATGGGGCTAGCGCAGGGGGCGCTTGCGACGTTTGGGGGAGGACTGAGAGGGATGGCCACAGCCGTGCACACTTTACGAGACGCTGTGACACAACCCGCCGAGGTGGTGAGGCGTTTGATCTCGCCTGAGAAGCGTCGGGTGATCAAGTTCGCGGTGGTCGGCACGAGCGGCGTGGTGGTGAACTTGGCCGTCGTGGCGCTGCTAGGTCCGATGCTTCTCGCTGCTTTCGCGGGCGGGGAGGCGGGGGCTCGGGTAGCCTTCTTCTGTGGTATCGCGGTCTCCATCTTCACGAACTTCCTGATGAACGACCGCTGGACCTGGCGTGATCGGCACAAGGGTAAGGGTCTGGCTTGGTTCCAGCGGCTTGGAGAGTTCTACCTGGCCGCCTCGGTCGCGGCGACGGTGCAGTTCTTCATCGCCTCCTCACTCCGCGCCGTATTGGTGTTCGAGTCGGGCGTGCTCTTCGTTCCTGCCGCTCAGCTCTCGCTGTTGACGCCGATGGTGGTTGCCATCTTGATCGCGACGCCCTTGAACTACGTGGTCAACCACTTCTGGACCTTCCGCGACCGCTGATCGGGCGCTCTGGACGGGTTGTGCAGGGGGCCGTGCTCTCGGCCGGAGGTGGGGGCGCAGGCTCGTGGGACGGGTTGCGGGCCGCCGTCGGTTAAGATGGGCTGTTCCTTCGTGAATACCGGCTAGGGTTAGCGCGTCTCTCTGATCACATCGGGCGGTTTGCGCCCTCACGCTTCTTGAAATGAACATTCTCATGCGCAAGATTCCTGCCCTGTATATGCTGGCCCTCCTGCTCGTGCTGGCAGCGAGCGGATGTGGTACGGCTGGGCACGTCGGTTACGGGATGGCCGCGGAGGACAGCTACGGGACGTTGGCCTCTGGGCCTGTGGTCACCGATCATGCGAGGGGAGACGCTCAGCCCGAGGCGGCGACCGTGGCGACCTCCTCGCGTGGACGCGCAGCGCAGAGCCGAGCACCGAGCGCGGGGTCCCGGCCGCCCGCGGCGGCTCGCGCTGTGGCGATGGAGGAGAGCGTCAGCAGCCAAGGAGCCGGCGAGGGTCAGCGCAGCGATGCGCTACCCGGTGCGCTCTTGATCTACAGGGGTACGGTCGCCATCGCTGTCTTCGATGTTGCCAACATCATGGAGCAGGCGATCGCGCGCATGGAGTCTTTCGGAGGCTATGCGCAGTCTCGCAGCCGGGACATGGTGGTGTTCCGTGTTCCGGCGGAGCGCTTTCGTGAGGCCTTCGAGGCGCTGCGCGGCATGGGGGATGTCGTGAACGCGGAGTGGCAGGCAGACGATGTGGGCGAGGAGTACCGAGACGTGCAGATTCGTCTGCAGCGCGCGGAGGCGACCCTTGAGCGGCTGGTCGCGCTCCTGGGTGACGCGGAGTCTGTCGGGGACGTGCTGGCCATCGAAGCGCAGATGGAGCGTGTCACCTTGGAGATCGAGCGTATGCGCGGTCGTCTGCGCTATCTGGCCGATCAGGTGTCGCTCTCCACGTTGACGCTCCGGCTCTCTGCGCGCGCGACGAGTACGCCGCCCTCCGCGGGCGCGCTGCCCTTCCCGTGGCTGCGCCAGCTAGGCCTTCCCCATCTGCTCCGGCTCTGAGGTCCGCTGTGAACAACCGACACCACACCCTTTTGGTCTGTGTTGCTCTTCTCGGGGCTGTGCTCCTCGGAGGCGGCTGTGCCGCCTACCAGATCACGACCCCGGAGGCGATGGTCGAGCTGCCCCAGTCCAGCCTGCGCGGGACCTATGTGTATCGGGCGACGACGACCGATCCTGTGGTCGTGGCTGTGCGCATTGAGCGGATGGGTCCCCGTGAAGCGACCCCCCGCGGGAGTCTCGACTTCTGGAGCGAGGCGATCTCTCGAGCGCTGAGGGACCTCCAAGGTTACGCCCTCCTCGAGACCCACGACGTGCGCTCGGCGGATGGGCGCTCGGGGCGTCAGCTCCGCTTTGGACGCGACCAGGACAACCATGCGTACTTATACTGGGTGACGATCTTCGTTACGGAGAAGCGGCTGCACCTGATCGAGGCGGGTGGTGAGCGAGCGGCCTTCGAGGCGCAGCGGGCTCACGTCGAGGCTGCGATCGAGAGCTACGAAGTGCGCCGCTGAACCCTTGGCGCAGGGTGGGGAGCTTCGTCCCTTAGGGTCGCGGCTGGAGCTGCGCCAACCAGGGTAGCTCTTGCCCGTACCAGCGGTGCAACTCCCGCAACGCGCTGGGCGCAGCGCGCATGAGGTACGCAGCGTAGAGGAGTTGCGCTTCGTCGGGTGTGAGGTCGCTGCTCGCACCGCCGAGGGCCTCCTCACGTCGGTCGCGGGCGTAGGCCAGGGTGATGGCCGCGGCCACGGAGACATTCAGGGACTCGACGAAGCCCACCATCGGGATGGTGAAGGCGCCGTCGGCGAGGGCGCGCATGTTGGGCGAGATACCGTCTCGTTCGTTGCCGAAGACGAGCGCGGTGGGAGCAGACAGGTCTACCCGTGAGAGGGGTACAGCGTCCCGAAGGTCAGCGACGAGCACCTGGTAGCCGCAGGCGCGGAGGGCGCTGACGCCGAGCTCTGCGCTGGCGTGACGTTGGAGGTGAAGCCACTTCTCGGCCCCCTTGGAGACCGCGCGCGCTCGGGGTTTGGTGGCTGCCTCTGGGCGGATGACGTGGACATGGAGGAAGCCGTGTGCCTCCGCGCTGCGGTAGATGGCCGCGCGGTTGCCCGCGTCGTAGAGGGCCTCCGTGACGACAGCGATGCTCTTCATGCGCCGCTGCACGACCGCGCGCATGCGCTCGAGGCGTTCTGGGAGCAGCAGCGGCTCGACGATTCGGATGACGTCTTCGGCGGTATGCATGGGGTGTCCCGCACCATGGCAAGGGGCCGTCCGCTATCGCGCTTCTTCACCTTTGACAAGCCAAAGAGCCCGGTGGTAGGTCTCGGCGCCCTATAGGGGTATGCGTCCTCGCCGGGTCCCCCGCGGACGCCTGCCTTGCTGGAACGGCTCCCCTGCATGAGAGCGGAGAACGCATGGAAATCCTGGTCGTAATCGCGTTGGGCTGCGCCGTTCTGGCCGGCTTCCTCTACGTCTCTGAGCGAAAGAACAAGCTCATGCTTACGGAGGCCGCCGCCGCTGCGCAGCGCGGTGAAGCCGCTGCGAGGCAAGAGATCGCCCTGCTCAAGGGCCAGATCAGTGAGGTCGAGAAGCGGGTGGACGAGAAGGCATCCCAAGCGCGTCAGCTCAAAGAGGAGATGCAGGCCGTCAAGCAGAAGCTTCACGACAAGAAGAAGAGCCAGGAACAAGCCTCCCGGCAGCTCCAGGAGCTGAAGGAGAAGAGCCAGTCCCAAGCCTCTGTCGAGGAGATGCGAGAGCAAATGCTCGCCGCCCTCACCGAGAATGCCAACCTTCGGCGGGAGCTCCAGGCGACCCGCAGCGCGTCCAGCAAGGCCAGCCCCACCTTCGAGGCGTCCGCAGAGCAGCCGGCTCTGGTCGTCTCGAATCCTGAGGTGAGCGATGGCGGCGGGAGAAGCCGCCGCCGCATTGAGCAATTGGAGCGCCAGGTCGAGCGGCGCGCCGCCTTCGTGGACGAGCTGGAGAAGCGGGTAGCCAGCGAGCGGAGCAAGTTCGCGCAAGAGGTGAAGGACCTCAGAAAGCGCCTCAGCCGGGCGCTTCAAGACGTCGACAAGGAGCGGCGCCGCGCAGAGAATATCGACAAAGCCTATCGCATGCTGAAGTCCCAGCTCGACAGCATGCTCGACCGGCTCGCCCGGGTCGAAGGCGCGCGGAGGCCGGGTCAAGTGGACCCCAGCGAGGAGCGAGCCGCGACGAGCGCTGCGCCAGCGCTGGCCTCCGTGGAAGAGCAGGTCGCCGAGGCGACCGCCGCCCTGAGCGCTGCCCAAGCGCTGTCCGAGAGCTTGCCTGCGCGCGAGGGCGACGCTCTCGCGGACGCCCCGGAGGCTGCAGGCGTCGCCTCTGACTCGCCAGCCGACGACCCCACGACCCTCGCCGAGGAGCCCACGGCAGCATCAGCGGTTGCTGCCGTCGTGGAGGCCGCAGACGACGACGAAGACTGGGACCTCGCCTAGCGTTGCTCGCCGCTCCCTGCTACCTATGCGTGTCGTGGCGCTCAGCGCATCCCCTGCTGTCCCGCCCCTCGCGTCACCGGCCACTGCGCTCACCGCGCCCTCACCTGCCTCGCGCCCGCACCCGGCACCACGACGACGCCCACACCGCTTCCCGGAATCCGCCATGAAACCCAGAGACGAACTGGCCGACATCGATCCGCGCCTTGCGTCGGTCGCGGAGGCCCCCGAGCAGGTGGCGAGCCCGTGGGTGGTCCGGGAGGAGCTGCGCCTGCTGCCGGTCCACCCAGCGCGCGTCTTGGCCCGCTGGGTGCTCTCACCGGCGTTAGAGCAGGAGCGACAAGGGCTTACGCTCAGCCTCGTTGAGGTGTTCGGCATGGACGATGTGTCGACAGCGGAGCTGGCGAGCGCTGCCTTGGAGCGGGGCGCGTTGCGGGTCTTGGACCATGCCCCCCTCTACGCAGGGACGGGGCAGTGGTTCTTTGATACGCTGGGCCCGCATCGTCGGCTTCAGGCGTGGATTACCCGAAGCGTGGGGGGACGTCCCGTGTGGGTTTCGGAGGTCACGCTCATGCCCCCGGGAAGACCTGGTCAGGGACCGTCGCGCCTGCGATCCCTCCCGCAGCAGTCTGAGAGCCTGAGAGGCTCTGCTGGTGATGGGGGAGGCTTCCAGGGTGCCGGGGCGGCGTCCGCATCGGCGGTCGGCTCAGTCCCTTCCGAGGGCGAACCTGCGTCGCGTGACGAGGACACAGGTATGGAAGCACGCTTCTTTTTGCCGGAGGTGCCGGAGAGCTCGCGGCCCAGGCCTCCGGCGGGCTTACACGAGCTGCCGACCCCTCAGGGTGCTGCTCAAGGCTCATGAAGGGGCGGCTGCCGATCGCGCTGGTGCTGCATGCGCACCTCCCCCTGCTGCGCCATCCTGAGCATAGCTTTCACCTGGAAGAGCGCTGGCTCCTCGAGGCACTGAGCGAGACCTACCTGCCGCTCACCTCCCTGCTGGAGAGGATCGCCGCCGAGGGTAGCCGATCGGTGCTCACCCTCTCCGTCTCGCCGCCGCTGGGCGCTATGTTGGACGATGAGCTCTTGCGTGAGCGCTTCTCGCGCTGGCTGGAGGAGCGCGTCGCGTTGGCGACGCAGGAGGAGCGTCTTCACCCCGAGGTGGAGGACCTGGCGATCTTCTATCGTGCGCGCTTTGAGGCACAGCTGGCAGCCTGGGAGGGGGTGTGGGGGCGCGATCTGCTGTCCCGGTGGCGGGCGCTGGACGAGGCGGGCGTCATCGAATTGATTCCCTGCACGGCGACACATGGCTTTCTCCCCTTGATGGCGACGGAGATGGGGCAGCGCGCGCAGATCCTTGAAGGGCTGCGCTTCTTCCGGCGTCGTTTCGGGCGCGACGCGCGTGGGATGTGGTTGGGGGAGTGTGCCTTCGATCACCGCACGGACGCTTTGCTCGCCGCCGCAGGTGTGCGCTTTACCTTCGTCGAGGGCCTCGCGGCCCACCACGCGAGCAGCCCGCCGCTGCGGGGCACCGCGGCGCCTTTGCTCTCGGCCCGGGGCGTCGCATACTTCCCCAGGGATCCCCAGAGCGCTGGTCAAGTGTGGTCGTCCAAGGGCGGGTACCCCGGCGATCCGCTCTACCGCGAGTACTACCGAGATGTCGGCTTCGATCGCCCGGCGGAGGAGCTGGGTGCCTGGCTCCACCCGGACGGTATCCGCACGCCCACCGGTTTGAAGTACCATCGGGTCACGGGGAGTGGCGACCTGGGCCAGCGGGCGTGGTATCGGCCCTTCGCCGCCGACGCGCGCGCCCGCCACCATGGGCGTGACCTGTGTGCCAAGCTGCGGGTGCGGGCCGCGGCCATCCAGGGCTCTGCGGGTCCGACGCCCTGTCTGACGCTCCCCTTCGACGCGGAGCTCTTCGGACACTGGTGGTTCGAGGGCCCCGAGTTTCTGCGAGCCCTTCTCCAGAGCGCCGCGCTCGCCCCCGAGCTGCACCTCACCACGCCGGGAGCGTTCTTGGCTTCCGGGCCCTTGATGCAAGAGAGCGAGCCAGCGCCCTCGACGTGGGGAGCGCACGGCTTCCACGAGGTTTGGCTCAACGAGAAGAACGCCTGGATCTACCGAGAGCTGCACGCCCTTGAGCTGCGGCTGGAGCGGGCCCTGCGCGCTTGGCCAGCGCAGGCCAGCAGCGATGAAGGCCGGCGCGCGTGGCGTGCTGCGCTCGCACAAGTCGGTCGTGAGCTCTTGCTGGCGCAAGCGTCGGACTGGGCCTTTATCCTGCATCATGGAACCACCGACCGTTACGCCATCGCCCGGACCATCGAGCACGTGGGCTGGGGGCAGAGGCTGCTGGACGCGCTGGAGGCGGGTGCGTGGGAGCAGGCGCGTGACGAGGCAGCCCAGCGCCTCGAGCGCTGGCCCTTCCTGCCTGGACTGGAGGTGGACACCTGGTGTGGCGGCGCACACGCCTCGGAGGCGACCCCCGTTGACCAATCCGACCCACAGGACCTACCCTAGGGCGCGCGTCGTGTATTCGAACGACCTTCGTCGAGCCAGCCGGAGACAAGCACCATGGCATCGCCTTCCTTTCCCGAGCACTTTGTCCACGTCCCTCCTACGCCGATCGCGGAGGTCGACGCGCTCGTCGACAAGCTCTACGACCGGCGGCAGGCGTGGGTTGGCACCAGCGTCGCCGAGCGGATAGCGCTGCTCCGTGCCTGTGTCGACGCGACCCTCTCGGTCGCCGAGGAGTGGGTCGCTGCGGCGTCGCGGGCAAAGGGGATCGAAGGACCTCGCACGGGGGAAGAGTGGTTGGGCGGTCCGATGACCCTCCTGCGGAACCTTCGCCTCTACATCGAGGCGCTCGAGGCCGGGGGGCAGCCGAAGGTGCCCGCGATGAGGCAGCGCCCAGATGGCCAGTGGATCGCGACCGTGTTTCCCCAGAACACCTTGGACAAGTTGATGTTCACTGGGTTCACGGGCGAGGTCTGGATCGAGCCCGGCAAGGAGCCAACCCAAGGACGCCTCTACGTGGACAAGCGCGCTGGCAAGGTGAGCGAGGGTGGGGTCGCGCTGGTCCTCGGCGCGGGGAACGTCGCGAGCATCGGGCCCATGGACGCGCTCTACAAGCTGATCGTCGACGACGAGGTGGTCATTATCAAGACGAACCCCGTCAACGCATACCTCAGCCCCGCGTGGAAGAAGGCGTTTGCGCCGCTGATCGAGGCCGACTTCGTCCACGTGGTCGACGGTGGCGCGGAGGTCGGGCAGCACCTCTGCCAGCACGCCAAGATTCACTCGATCCACATCACCGGCTCGGATGCCACGCATGACGCCATCGTGTGGGGGGGAGACCCCGCGGAGCGTGAGCGGCGCAAGGCTTCCAACGAGCCCCTCCTCACCAAGCCCATCACCAGCGAGCTGGGCTGCGTGACGCCAGTCCTCGTCGTCCCCGGGCCGTGGAGCGACAAGCAGATCCGCTACCAGGCCCGCCAGGTGGCGGGTATGGTAGCGAACAACGGAAGCTTCAACTGCAACGCCGCGAAGGTGTTGGTTGTCGCTGAGGGCTGGGACCGCAAGGAGAAGTTCCTCCAGGCGGTCCGTGAGGAGCTGGCCCGTACGCCTGCCCGCCGGGCCTACTACCCAGGCGCCAAGGACCGCTACGGCCGTTTCGTTGAGCGCTATCCGGAGCATGAGGTGCTGGGCGCAACAGGAGAGGGTGTGGTCCCATGGACCCTCCTCCCGAAGGTGCCCGCCACGAAGGGAGAGTACGCGCTGACCAACGAGGCTTTCTGCGGCGTGCTCGCCCAGGTCGAGCTCCCCGTGGCCTCCGTCGTCGACTTCATGAAGGAGGCGGTGCGCTTCGCGAACGACGACTGCTGGGGAACCCTCTCCTGCATGATCCTGATCGACAAGACCTCCGAGCAAGAGCTTGGGCCCCACTTCGACCAGGCCCTGGCCGACCTCCGCTACGGTGGCATTGGGGTCAACTGCTGGGCTGCGCTGGTGTACGGCCTGGTGGTCACGACGTGGGGTGCGTTCCCTGGACACACGCTCCACGATATCCAGTCGGGGATCGGCGTCGTCCACAACGCCCTCTTCTTCGACCACCCGCAGAAGTCGATCGTTCGTGCACCCTTCATCATCAACCCGACCCCGGTCTGGTTCGCGGACCACAAGACGCAGGACAAGATGGGGCGCGCGCTCGCTGACTTTGAAGCCAAGCCTGGCTTCGGCAGCTTCTTGAAGGTGCTCCCGGCCGCGCTCCGCGGATGACCTGCAGCGGGCGGGCTCTCCTGGCACCGGCCAGGGTCGGTCCGAAGCGCGATGGTCTGGGCTACGACGTCATTTCGAAAGGAGGCCTCCCCGAGGGCAGATGAGCAACCCGAGTGGTGCGCGTGCGGCGTTAGGGGGATCTTCCCCAAGGGATGGTGGCGGCCCGCAGGTGGCCAGCTTGTTGCTGGTGCTGGTCGCTTGGTCGCTCGTGCTCGGGGGCACCCCTCGCGGTGCTCTCGCCGCCTTCTCTCTGGAGGACGCCACCGAGGTGTGGCGTACGCGCGGCGCTTATGCGCCGGGTGACCCGGACACCCTGCGTTGGGTCGACCTACCCTCAGGCGGTGTCTGGCTCTTCGTCTCCGCCGGGGTGCTGCACGCCGTCCGCCCAGACGGGACCCTCGTATGGCAGCTCGGCGGCCGCTTCGTCGACCGTATCGTCGCTGTAGAGGACTTCCGCGGCGGAGGTCGGCTCGAGGCGCTGGTCACTGCCGCCCGCGAGGGCTATCGGATCGCTCTGGTGGACGTCAGCAGCGGTGAGCTCCGTTGGGAAGAGGACGACTTTGCTCCCGAGACGGTGCGCCTGACCACGGAGTCGATCCTCTGGGTCGACGCCCCGCGCGGCCCTGGCAAGTGGCTGGTGTACGCTGCAGGCAATGAGGCGCGCGTTCGGGCCGTAGCGTTGGCCTCCGGGGAGGAGGTGTGGCGCTTCGTCACGACCCGCTACCACCGTGTCTTGCCTCTCCTGGCTGGACGCTTCCTGGCCGAGACTCCAGCGCAGGTTCTGGTGCCGGGGTCGGGTGGATTCTGGCTCCTGGACCTGGAGACCGGAGACCTTCTGGAGGACATTCGACCTCGCCACCATGATGGCCAGCTTCTGAGTGACCTCCGCGCGCTGCGTGTGGCAGGCGACACGTTGGACAGCCTCGTGGTCATCAACGCTGGAGCGGCGGACACCTTCCAGTGGGGACGCTACCTGCCAGCGGAGCGTCGTTGGGCCTGGCGCCGGCACCTGCCGAACGAGGAGCGCCCCCTGGAGCTCCACATCCCGCCGGTACCCCTGGGTGGGTGGTCTGCAGAAGGGCACGACAGGGCGCGTCCAGCGTTGTGGTTCTCGCTGCGTGGCGCGCTCTCGTGGGGCGAGGGGCGGCTCCCCGACCGCCATCCTGGGTGGACGACGCTTGTCGTGGATCTCCGCGACGGGGAGCTCCTTGAGCTCATCGATGGCGTCCGCCTGGAGGCGCTATGGGAGCAGGACGACGCCGTCCGCGGCTTTGTAGCCTCGGAAGATATGGGCACAGGGACGCTGCTGGGGCAGAGCGTGGTGCACTACACGCTCTGGGGACGCGGAGGTGGGAGCTGGAGGGTAGAGCGGCAGGAGCGTCAGCGCGAACCGCTGCGTCACACACAACAGCGCACACCTGGCGTCGCACGCTACGCGCAGCCCTTGCCCCTCGTTGTCGACATCGCTGCGGGTCTATGGTTCGCACCCTCCCCCGGGGCGAGCAGCGCCCAGCCGGTGCCGTGGCAGCGCTGGCGCCACGATGGCGCACGCTGGCGCATGGTCGAAGAGCTGCGCTTCGAGGGTGCGTGGCTGCCTGTCAGGGCGCTGGAGGACGGGGGCTGGGTGGCCTTCAACACCGAGCGCGGCTTGCGCGTGGGTTGGCCGAATCGACCTGAGCAGCTGGAGACGGAGACAGGCCCCGCTGCTTCCCCTCTCCTGGTTCAGATGCCGGTCAGCGCGGGCCGATCGGGGGAAGGCACGCGCTTCGTGCTCGCTCTCGGGGTTCGCTGGACCCAAGCATGGAGGTGGCCCGCGGGCGACGCCGCGCCTGAGCTGCTCTGGGTCACCCGCGAGGAGCTGGTCGGCAACAGCCTGGTCGCTGTGCCAGGCACGGAGGCGTCGCCTGCGGGCCGTTGGCTCTGGTGGGAGCGCGGCGGAGAGGGGTGGCGGTGGAGAGCCACCGCAGAAGACGGGCAGACCCTGTGGTCGCGGCCATCCGTGACCGGGGCAGCCGGGTGGGGGCGCTGGGCCTATCGGTCGGCGCTGGGCGACGTCCTCCTGGCGGCGCAAGAGACGATTGCAGGAGGTGCCGGAACGGATCGCCGCATGGTTTTGGTCACGATCGATCCAGCCTCGGGGCAGGCGCAGGTGGAGGGGGTGGTCGCGCACAGTCTGGGCGGGCTCGTCGGCCTCGTGGTGGATGGGCCCAGCCCTCACTGGGCCCTGCTCTTGCGCCAAGGCTACCTCTGGGCCGCGGACAGCACCACGCCGGTAGATGTCGACGGGCGCTTCGAGGCGATTCTGCCGCTGCGCGGCGTAGCCAGCGACGTGCCGACCTACGTCTTCGTTGGGCGGTGGAGCGGAGCGTCGCAGGAAGCCGCTGCGTGTTCATGGTCCTTGGGCGCGCGGACGCCAAGATGGTGTACACCGGCCGCGTATCCCGGTGAGGCGGCTGGGGCAGTCGCTGGCGTCGTTGACACTCCCGCTGTCTCGAAGCTCGTCCTCGGGGGAGCGAGGGGACAGGTGCGGATGGTGGACGGCGTTGCGGGAACGCTGGTGTGGGAGGCCTGCCTTGAAGCTGGGAACGTCCGCCGGCTGGAAGCGCCGGATGGGAGGCCACTCGGGGGGACGTGTCTCGGCGCGCCCCTCCGGGGCCTGCACGTGGTGGCGGCAGGCGCTGAGGCGTCAAGGTTCCTCCTGGGTGGGGCGGACGGTTGGATCTATGCGCTCGACATGCTCGGCCGGGTGAGAGGGACGAGGCGGGTCGCGAGCGCGTTGACAGGCTTGCATTGGTTGCAGCGCAGCCTGGACGAGGGCTACCTGGGTGTTCACCTGAGCACCGGCGACTTGGTCTTTCTGGGTGCTGCGTCGGAGGTCGGAGAGCCAGTAGCCGACGAGGACGTCCCTGACTGGCGCCCCGATTCCGACGCGACAAGCGAGGGAGATGCTGTCATCCTGCCCGAGCCGGATGTCATGGACCCCGATGCAGCGGGAGGCGTTGGGCAGCGACCACACCTGCCTGGCCTCCCCGACGTCGGTGCGGCGGAGAGCGCCGCGCCGCCATCACGCTCTTCCGCGGGTGGATGCGGCGGCTGCGCGGCGACCCGCCAGGGCCGCGCGCCCGCGGCGCCGCCCCTCTTCGCCCTGTGGCTACTCTGGGTGCGCCGGGTGCGCGGCCCTCGCGCCGCTATCGGATCGCGATGTGACGCTCGGCGGTGAGGGGGAGGCCCGCGGCCCGAACGCCACCTGGCGGCGTGGCGCCGTCCGACAGCGGCTGCACCCTGGGGAGTGCCTGACGCGTCGCGCCACAGAAGTGGGCTTGTCCGGCTCTGAGGGGCAGACTAGGCAGAGAACGTGGCAGGGGGGACGTACCCGCTGCCGCTTGCTTTCCAGGGAGAGCAATCGACGTAGCCCCCCGCTGGACCGTCAGAGAGCCCCCGTAGGCCCCTTGTTTGACCTGCAGCGTCTCAGGACGCCGCTCTCTTTCGAGTTCGCCATGGAGGTGGATATGTCTGTGTTCACGATGCTCGCGCAAGAAGGCTACGGTACGCTTCACCTGCACCGGGACGAGGCGACAGGGTTGGAGGCGCTCGTCGCTCTCTACAGCACCAAGCTGGGCCCTGCGATCGGCGGCTGCCGGTGCTTGCCCTACGACCGCGAAGAGGACGCGGTCCGAGATGTCCTGCGCCTCGCCAAGGGGATGGCGTACAAGGCGGCGATCAGCGGCCTGCCGCATGGCGGAGGGAAGGCTGTCATCCGATACCCACGGGGAGAGGTCGATCGCGAGGCGCTCTTTGCGGCGTTCGGCCGCTTCGTCGATACGCTCGGTGGGGACTACATCACCTGCGAGGACAGCGGGACGAGCACTGCGGATATGGACGTCGTCGCGCGCCACACACAGCACGTCCTGGGTACCTCTGCCGGCTCGGGAGATCCGAGTCCATGGACAGCGCGCGGGGTGCGTCGGGGAATTGAGGCCGCGCTTCGCTTCCAGCTCGGCCGCGAAGACCTCGATGGCGTCCACGTCGCGATCCAAGGTGTCGGGCACGTCGGCTTCCACCTCGTGCAGGAGCTCGCTGCCCGCGGCGCGCGCTTGACCCTTTGTGACATCCAGCCGCGGAACCTTGAGCGGGTGCAGCAGGTCGCCCAGGTCAGCGTCGTGCCCGTCGAGGAGATTCTTTCGGTGCGCTGCGACGTGTTCGCCCCCTGCGCGCTGGGCGGCGTGTTGAACGAGGGATCGATCGCAACCCTCGACACGAAGATCGTCGCGGGTGCGGCCAACAATGTGCTGGCGACCCCACAGGATGGCATCCGCCTCTTCCAGCGAGGCATCCTCTACGCGCCCGACTACGCCATCAACGCGGGTGGGTTGATGCAGGTTGCGCACAGCTTCGACGGCGGCGCGCGTTTCAACGAGCCGGTGGAGGATCTCGTCGACAGCATTTACGACAACCTTTGGACCATCTTCACCCGCTCCAAGGCGGAGGACTGCCCTCCCGCGATCATGGCCGACCGGATCGCTGAAGAGCGGATGGCCTGAAACGCCTCAGGGCGACGCGCTCTGTGAGGTCAACGCACGCGCGGCCCACCGTGCGGATACGCCTGGCCACAGCGCCTCCCACGCGCGAGGGAGCGGGCTCGCCGCGTGGCCAGCCTGTCCCTCAAGCGACCAGCGCAGGGCTGCTGCGTGGAGCGCATGCCAGCGCAGCGCGAGCTTCGCGCTCAGCGCCTCGTCGCCAGGGGTGTCTCGCCACGCGATGAAGAACGCGTCCCCCATGCCGTAGAGCTTGTCGCCGACGACAGGCGTGCCCGCCATGGCGAGGTGCGCGCGGATCTGGTGTTGCCGCCCCCCTTCGATCCTCACCTCAAGGAGCGCGATGTGGCTGCTGCGAGCCACACAGCGCACGTGCGTGCGGCAGGGCCACGCGCCGACTCCGATTCGGAGGTGGACATCGGAGGAGCGGTCGAACCCCAGGGGCGTGTCGAGCAGGGCGTGTGCGCCGGGCACCCACCGTGCGCCGGGGTCGTCCACGAGCGCGGCGTAGTGCTTGGTGATCTCGTTCTCCGCGAAGGCGCGACGAAAACGCTGGATCGCTGACAGGCCTCGTGCGCACAGGAGGCAGCCTGACGTGTCCCGATCCAAGCGGTGCATGGGCTCGACGCGTTCGCCCGGCCAGCAGCGCTCAAGGATGGCCTGCACGTGCCATGCTCCCTCGTGGGCGGTCGCGTGGACGAGCAGCCCAGGGGGCTTGTCGACGACGATCACCCTCTCGTCTTGCCACAGCGGGTTCAACGCGGTGGTCTGCGGGGCACCAGGGTCCCGGGCTTCTCGGCGGCGGATCGTGACCACGTCTCCGCTGCGCACCACCATGCCTGCCTTGACGCGATCGCGCCCCTCGACGCGCACATCACCGCGGAGGAAGCGTGTCACCTGGCTCCGTGTGGCGCGGTGCAGCTTCGCTGTGAGGTACCGGTCCAAGCGCCAACCCTCATGCGCGGGCTCGACCACGAAACGGTCGATCCAGGTGCTGACGGAGGGGTCATCGGTGCGGAGACCGTCTTCAGGGGGATGACGTGGCACGGGATTGCGGTTAGTGACCAGCGCAGAGGGTGGGTGAGCGAGCTGTCTCCCCCTCGCGTCTCTAGGTCCAGCGGGGGTTGCATGGAAGTTCTACCGCTCGCGTCCACGATCACGGACAACTTTTTCTACCTGATCGTCGAGGGTGAGGAGGGGTGGTTGGTAGACCCCATCGACGCACCCGTCGCGATCGAGGCGGTGCGTGCGCGCGGGCTGCGTGAGGTGCGCGTGCTCATCACCCACGGCCATCCGGACCACGTTGGGGGCAACGACGAGGTGGTGGCGGCGCTCGGTGCGGAGGTCTGGGCGCCGGCCCGTGCCGCTCGTTTTCCCGTCCGCCACGATCGAGGCCTGGTGCCCGGGGATGTGCTCTCGCTGGGTGACCGGCGGTGGGAGGTCATCGCCGCCCCCGGCCACACGGACGATCACCTCGTGTACCGCCATGAGGACTGGGTGATCAGCGGGGACGTGCTTTTCTGTGCAGGGATCGGACACGCACGCTTCGGCGGGGACATGGACGCCCTCTATCGGACGATCCAGGACGTGGTGGGCACCTGGCCAGGGAGCACACGCTTCCTCCCGGGTCATGACTATGCTGCTCGGAATGCCGCCTTTGCGTTGGCGGTGGAACCGGACAACGCGGCCGCGCGCGCGCTCTTGGATGCCACGGAGGGGCGGTCCCGGGCGGCCGGTCCCTGGCTGACGACCCTTGAGGACGAGCGGACCTACAACCCCTTCCTGCGGGTGCACCTGCCCCAGGTCCAGCAGGCGATGGCCACGCGTGTGAGCGAGGCAGGCGTGGCCCAGGGGCAGGGGGTAGCGCGTGGGACCTTTGTGGCCTTGCGAAGGTGGAGAGACCAATGGTGAGCCGTCACGGGGTTCGCGAGGTGCTCCTCCCTCCTGCGTGGGGGTGGATGGCGGTGCTGGTGACCTTGGCGCTGCTCTGGTGGGCTTCACTTCCTCAGGGGTGGGAGCGTTATGATCGTGGCTTCTTGGAGGACGCATCGCGTCTGCGGGCGCAGATCGTCGATCGCCAAGCTGCCACGTATGCGCTCCCGGATCGGCGCGGGCAGGTCGTCGCGAGTACCCACTTCGCTGGGCGTTGGGTGTTCTTGAACTTCTGGGCGAGCTGGTGCGAACCGTGTCGCGAGGAGATGCCCGCGATGGCGCGCTTGGCGGCGGCGATGGACCCACAGCGCTTCGTTATGGTGGCGATATCGCTCGACGAGGATGAGGGTGCGATGGAGCGCTTCTTAGGGGACGCGGGGATCGATACCTCTCGCATGCTCATCCTGCGGGACGCTCAGGGCAGCGTCGCGCGGCAGTTCGGGACGAGCCTCCTCCCTGAGACCTATGTGATTGATCCCGGTGGCCGGGTGGTCGTGCGCTTCCAGGGAGAGTATCCTTGGGATGTACCCGACCTGCGGCTCTTCTTCGAGCGGCTGATGCAGCGTCCTTGGAAGGAGGAGTAAGCGGTGTCGACCGTCTCACGGGCCTACAGCAATCTCCGAGGTATCCAGACAGCCTGGAAAGACATGGGGCGGGTGCGGCAGATTCTCGGGGTGCTCGTCCAGCACGGTTTCGGGGAGCTGGTCGAGCGCCTCGGCGTCGCCCCCCAGGAGGAGCTCCCTCGTGGCGATGGAGGGGCGGAAGCGGTGGGTGGTACCCCCGTCCGTATTCGGCGGGCGATTGAGGCCCTTGGCCCCACCTTCGTGAAGCTCGGCCAGATTCTCTCGACGCGCTCGGACATCGTAGCGCCGGACATCTTGCGTGAGCTGCAGCGTTTGCAGGACCGTGTCCCACCGATCCCCTTCGCGCAGGTGCGTGAGCGGGTCGAGGAGGCGCTCGGCGGTCCCCTCGAGGAGGTCTTCGCGAGCTTCGATGAGGTCCCGCTCGCGAGCGCGTCGATCGCGCAGGTCCACGTGGCGACCCTGCCGGACGATGGCGGCGAGGTCGTGGTGAAGGTGCTGAGGCCTGGGATCGCAGAGATGATTCAGAGCGATCTCCATATCTTGCACGCGTTGGCCAAGCGGGCCGAGGCCATGCTCCCAGAGCTGGAGCTGATGGACCCGGTGGGGATCGTCACCGCCTTTGAGAAGGCGATGCAACGCGAGCTCGACCTCTCTGTGGAGCGGGAGAACCTGCAGCGCTTTCGTAGGCTTTTGGAGGACATGGAAGGGGTCCACATCCCCGCGGTGTATCCGAGCCACTCCACCGACACCGTCCTTACCCTTGAGCGAATCCAGGGCGTCAAGGTGACGGAGGCGCCTGCGCGCTTTGGGATCGATCCGAACCCCCTGGCGAAGCGCATGCTGCGGCTGCTCTTCACCATGGTCTTCAGGGACGGCTTCTTCCACGGCGATCTCCACCCGGGCAACATCCTCATCCGCGAAGACGGCGTGATCGCATTGATCGACTTTGGGCTTGTCGGGCGGCTGACGCCGCCGCAGCGGGATCGCATCCTTGAGGTGCTTATCGGAATCGCCGAGCAGGACTACGCGCGCGTCTCGCGCGTCTACTTCGAACTCGGCGTCAAGGTCCCAGGCGTCTTCTACGATTACGACCTCTTCGAGTCGGATGTCACCGAGCTCATGGAGAAGCACATCGCGGCCAAGACCTTGAGCGAGATCGATGTCGGCGCCTTCTTCACCGAGCTGGTGGCTGGCTGTCTGCGGCACCGTATCAAGATGCCGCCGACCTACACGATGGTCTTCAAGGGGTTGGTCACCGTCGAGGGCATCGGCCGGTCCATGGCGCCAGACGTGAACCTGATCGAGGAGGCGGAGCCCTTCGTTCGTGACATGGTGCAGTCCCGCTATCAGCCCGAAAAGCTGATGAGCGAAGGCTTGATGACCCTCGAGGGGCTACGCCGCTTTCTCCACGTCTTTCCTCTGACCTCTGCCCAGCTTCTCCGTGACATGGCGCTAGGCAAGCTGGTGACGCGCACGGAGGTCCACAACCTGGATACCCTCGTCGCCGTCGCGGAGCGCCAGGGCGTGCGGGTGACGCGCGGCCTGATCGGTGCAGGCGGGATGGTGGCGGGCGCGTTGACCGTCCAGGTGGGCGCCGACGCGCTGCTGGGAGTCAGCGTGGTCGCATGGGCCTTCTGGGTGCTCGCGGCCATCTGCATCCTCCCTCTCTTGGGGCCGCTGCTGCGGGGCAAGTAGCCGGCACCGCGCGCGCGGCGGGAACCTTCTCGTCTCCGCGCGTGTCTGCTATAGTGCCCCCTACCATGTCCGGCGATCGCGCCGGGCGACAGGAGCGGGTGGACGAAACCTGGGAGGAGCGGATGTCGAGCGAAGAGGAGAAGGACCCGCAAGGGCCACAGCCCCCGAAGAAGTCGACCCGAGCGACGATGCTCCTGGCAGGTCTCCTGGAGGAGACGCAGCAGGCCGCCGAAGAAGAACAGCGTCGGCTCGCGGCGGAGCTGGAGCGGCGCCGCGCCGAGGCAGAGGCGAAAGCCAAGGCAGAGGAAGAGGCCAAGAGGCGTGAACGCGAAGAGCGCATGCTGGAAGAGGCGAAGCGGCAGGCCACCATCGAGCATCGGCGACGGGCGGCGGAGCAGGTGCTGGAGGACGATCGCCGAGGCGACGACGCCCCGAGAGCGGCTATCTCCTCCCGCCCGGTGCAGACCACGGCGCAGGCCCTGGCCATCCAGGCGGCGGCGGCGCGAAAGCGCAACGTGACGCTAGGCGTGCTCGCGGCCGTGATCTTGGGCGTCGTTGGCGCCGGCTTGGGCATCGCGAAGATGCAGCAAGAGACCTTTGACCGCGAGACCACCTTCAGGCTCGCCGAGGCCGAACTGGTGCCCTGGGAGGAGCGCGTTCAGGCGGTGGCGTTGCGGGAGATCCCGCGACCACCCGAGCCCGAACCCGTGCAAGAAGAGGCTGCCCCCGCTGCGCGCCCAGCAGCGCGCCCATCGGCACGCCCCGCCCGGCCGGCCGCGCAGCCAGCGCAAGAGGCGCCGACCCTCCGTCTGGGCGGTGGCGGAATTCGCGGACGCCTCCAGTAAGGCGCTCCCTAGCGACGCACGACGAGGCGCTGGCCCGGGCGGAGCACGCTGTCCGCGCCCAGGCCATTCCACGTGCGCAGGTCGCGGACGGAGACACCGTAGCGCTGGGCTACGCCGCTGAGCGTCTCCCCGCTGCGGACGGTGTGATGCTGTACGCGAGCGCGCTGGGGACGCTGGTTCTCGCGGTAGGCTGAGAGCTCCGGTGAGCCAGCGAGGAAGACGACGGCCTCCTCGGGGTCGAGGAAGACCACACTGGCGCGCAAGGACTCCGAACAAGGTACGAAGGCCTGCAGCACCATCCCTCCGAGCAGGGTCGCCTGTGGATCCAGGTCGTTCCACAGGACGAGGTCGTGCAGGGAGACCCCCAGCGCGGCGGCGATATCGACCGCGCGGTCGCCAGGTCGCACCACGTAGAAGAGGGTGTCTCGGCCTGGGTAGTAGAAGCTTCGCGCAGGGACGATCACGATGGGGGACGAGGCGGCGGCGGCGCCACGCGGAGCCTGCCGTCCGCGCAAGGGAGCGAGCAGGACGCTGTCGTAAGGCACCGGTCCGGTGAGCGGCAGCCCGCTGGTGGCGCGCAGCACGCGCGCCGGGATCCCGAGGCGCGCGGCGACGTCCTCGGGGGTCTCCCCGAAGCGGAGATGAATGACCTCGTGGTCGCGCCCATACCGTTCAGCGAGGCGATCCAAGCGCTCCACGAACCCGAGCGCGCTGCCCACGGGGAGACGCAGCGGGTAGGTAGGAAGCTCCGCGGGAATTTGGGCTCGCCGCAGCGCAGGGTTGAGCTGCTGGAGAGTCTCCAGGGGCACACCCGCGGCCTGGGCCACCAGCGCGAGGCGTAGACCGCCCTCGACGTGGACCGTCTCCCAAGCCCAAGTGGGCTCTTCGACCAGCCCCTCCAGACCGAACACCTCTCGGTGGCGGTCGATGATCGCCATGGCGAAGATGCGGAGCGCGTAGCGGCGCGACACCGCGTAGACCGCTTGGTAGTCGTGGAGCCGGAAGAAGTCGTTCACGCTGGCGCGGCGGAGGTGCCCCGCCACATGGCCAGGACCAGCGTTGTAGGCGGCCAGGGCCAGGCCCCAGTGCCCAAAGCGCTCGCGCAGCTCCATGAGGTAGGCGATGCCGTGGCGGGTCGCGTGGTCGAAGTCGAAGCGCTGATCCAGCCAGCGGTCCACGCGCATGCCGCGACCGCGGGCGGTCTGCGGCATGAACTGCCACAGCCCCGCAGCCCCCGCGCGTGACACCGCGCTGGGTTCAAAGGCGCTCTCCAAGGCAACGACCCAGATCAGCTCAGGCGGTGCGTTCTGGCGCCGCAGCTCCGCCTCGATGAGCGGGCGAAAGCGTCCTGCGCGGGCCATCCACCCGGCCAGCAGCGAGCGCGTCGGGCCACAAAAGAGCTCGAGCTCCCGAACCAAGAGGGGGTAGTCGGCGTGGTCCAGCCCGAAGGGGAGGTCGCGGATCGCCCCGTGGTCGTAGCAGCGCAGCCCCTCGGGGGGCGGTGTCCATGTGTCCGAGGACGCAGGGGAGGTACGCCACGGGTCAGCGCGCTCAACACGGTGAAGTGAGGGCAGATGATAGGGGTCGTAGGGGGCGGGAGGCGCGGTGGACCCATCCAACTCCAAGGTCAGCGCACGCTGCCAGGCGCTCCCTTCGGTAGGCGGTGCCTGTGCGAGGGGGACAGCGGGCTGAGCGCAGAGCACGACGAGGACCAGCGACACGAGCGTCGTGTGACCGGGCCCACGGAAGGCGCGCGTCCTCGGGACTGTCTGGGGCACGAGCGCTGTTCTTGGGGGTGCGTCGCTGCCCCTCCCGTGGAGGAGGCTGGAGCGCGGACGCTTGCGCTGCCAGGAGACGTGGCTACGCCGGCCTAGGGGGATGACCCGGACTCGACGGAAGGGGGGTGAGGTGCGCAACGGGGGTCGCGACATCGTGCAGAGAGCCTCGCTCATCAGCTTGCTGATCGGGTGGTGGTCGGTCTCCGCGCTGGCGGAGGACCTCTCCTCGGCGGAGTCCGTACATGTCTTGTGCTCCGTTGCAAAGGCCCGTTTTCTTGAAGAGCCCCCCATCGAGAGCGACTGGGTGTCGCTGACCGCCTCGCTGGACGCGTTGCAGGCCTTTGAGCAGCTGCGGGCGCAGCAGGTCCTGCGCGCGCACCGGGTGCGCGTACCCAGCGTCGACTTTCGTTTGGGCCCCTACAACGACACGCTTGGAATCTTGCCCGTGACCTGGGAGGGGAGCCTGCCTATCCATGGTGGCGCGTCTGAGCTCCACCTCCAGCATACGCCCGAGATCCTCTTTGACGTCGAACCCTGGGTGGCGGAGGACCTCCTGCGTCGCCACGCCATGCACGCGCTGCCGATGCGCCTCGTCTTTCATGTGCGAGGAGCCGACGACCTCCGGACGCCCTGGTGTGAGGAGGACGAGGAGGGTGTGTGGCACGTTCGAGGCGTGCTCCTCTTCGCCGAGCTGATCGATCCTGCGACCGGGGAGCAGTTGGCGACGCAGCGTACGAGCGCGTACGAGGTTGAGCGTTCGCGCATCGGTGACTGCCCAGCGCGCTTGCTGAGGGCCCCCCGCATGGGCGTGGAGGTCGCGGTCATTGAGGTCGAGCAGGGCGAGCCTCTCCTCGCGGCCCACGAGTCCTTCCTCCGCGAGCAGCTGTCGTTGGCGTGGATGCCCTGCTACGTGCAGGGGCTGACAACGAACGGACAGCTCCGAGGGGCGCTCGTGGTGCGGCTGAGGGTGGACGACCGTGGCCGTGCACGGAGCCCACAGGTGGTGCTGGATGTCGCCAACAACGAAGAGCTGGCGGCCTGCGTTCGGACCTCCGTGGATCACATGCCAGCCTGGTGGTGGGGTATACCGACACACCCTCGGACGTTGCGCATGACCACCTTCTTCCACCTGGAAGAGCCTGCACGCGATGGAGGCCGCGCCAACGGAGCCACGCGCCCACCCGAGGTCGAAGCGGGTGGCCCGGACGCACGGCATGCGGACGAGCCGCGCCCCGCGTCGGACGTGCGCCCGGCGTCGATCCGCCCCGCGCTATGGGAGATGCGCCCCTCCAATCCCTAGCGGCCCCGGATCGGCGCGCTTCGGTCAGGCAGGGCGCGTGGGCATCGGGAAAGACGGGAGCTGGCGACGCAGGGCCGCCGCCGTGGCCGCAGCGTCCCGTTCGTCCAGGGGAAGATAGAGGCCGCCAGTCCTAAGGTAGTGGCCTGTCTCAACGTTCGGAGGGTGTTCAAAGAACGCGTTGGCGTCGCAGGAGGCGACGCAGAGCCCTTGGGTAAGGAGTGTGACCTTGGACGCGAGGCGTCGGGCCACGCCGATGTGGTGGGTCACCAGGACCACCGCCCGCTGGCCCGCCTGCGCCTCGATCAGGGCGAGGATCGTGTCGAAGATCACTCCCTCGACATCCGTTGTGGGTTCATCCAAGCACACCAAGGGCGTCGGTTGCAGGAAAGTGGCCGCGACGAGCCCGAGGGCGAGGATGCCCGGGGGCAGCGCCTCGACGGGCGTGCGTAGGTGGGGCTCGACGTGGGCGGCGGTCGGGACATGGAGCGCCTGCATTTGGGCGAGCCGGGCCGCGCAGTCGTGTGCGTCCGGTCTCCTTGTGTCCGCCGGAGGGAAGAGCGCTTCCAGCAGGGTCGGCGCGCCTGGGCGTTCCTTCTGTGCCATCAGGGCAGGACCGCGGACAGCCAAGGGAGGGTGATGGTCCAGCCGGCCCGTCATCCGCCATGGGGGCGCGGGGAAGTGAGCCTGTGCGATGACGCGCAGCAGGGTGGATTTCCCAGCACCTCCAGGGCCCAGGAGGACGTGCACCCCCCGGTCTTCGATGCTGCAGGAGATGTCGTGGAGAAGGGTGCGTGGGCCCAAGGTGAGGTTGAACCCTTCGAGGGTCACCAAGGGGGGGCGGGAGGCATCGGTCATGGGGCGCTAGAAGCCCTCGGCTGCACGCGCTTCAGCGCGTTCCCACATGCGCAGGTACGCCTCCGCCGAGCGAAAGAGGGGCTCCAGGTCCTCATCGCTGATGCCGTCACGCCGAATGTCCTCAATGTACTCGGGGAGCATGCCGATGTGAATCATGCCCTCGGTGTTGAAGTCGACGACGCGGTCTCCGAGGCGGGGCTGTGTGAACTCGACGTCCCCTGCGTAGGAGCGGAAGGGATAGGTGACCGGGTTGGGCTGAGGCTGAGGGCAGCGTGAGGCCTCGCCGAAACGAGGGCGCCGCGACCCCGCGAATCCGTTGAGGTCGAATGCGAAGCCAGGCGCGGCGTAGAGTCCGCGCTCGGCGAGCTGCTGGACGCGCCTACGCAGCGGGTTCCCCATGGTGTCGGGCTCCTCCGGGTTGGCGCATCCGGCGAAGTCGAAGCGCATGAATCCGTTGAGGTTGTAGAGGCGGCCTCGATAGGTGTCGCCGTGGGTCGACGTGGCGGGGTAGTCGGCGGCCTCCAAGATGTCGAGGGCCCGGGAGACGGCATGCTGCGGGAGGTGTGCGATGTCCACGATCATGCCACGTTCCATGATGCCTCGGATGAGCGTCTCACCCAAGGGGGTGAGGCCGGCGTTCTGGCAGAAGTTGCCGCGCAGGCCGGGTTCCTGGAGCGCGCTCAAGAGGGGTAGGACCGTACGGAGAGGGTTCGAGGCGAAGCCCGCCATCCGCAGCGGCGCAGGGATGTCGTAGCGCTCTCGGGGACGGTTGAGCCCCCCGAAGGTCACGTCTCCTCGGTCAAAGACCGCCTCGCTGCCGAAGGGGCAGTCTTCGATGAAGTTGGAGTAGTGGCTGCTGTTGACCAGGTTGCCCAGCTCGATAATCCCCCGCTGGCCGTCCCCAGGAGCGAAGGCGTTGTCGTACTTGTGGACCGGGAAAATGACGCGAACACCTTGCTCACGGTAGCGGTCGAGCGTGGCGAGCACGCTCTGGGGCGTGCAGGGCTCGAAGCCTGCGGGGGGGGTCAGGAAACAGTCGAAGAGGTTGGAGGTCTCGATCCCCAGGATGACAGCGAGCTTGCCATCACGGATGACCTGCCTGGCCTCCGCGGGGCTCTCGACGATCCGGAACCAGCCCAATCCTGGGCCGCCGGCCAACGCGTCGATGTAGCGCTCCATCTCTCGCACCGCCTCGATCGCTCGGTCGACGCCGACCATGTCGTTGCACGAGTACAGGGGGGTCTGTGCCCCGATTCCGGCCATGAAGTCGCAGAGCACGGAATTGCCCGTAGCCAGTTCGACGACCAAGCGGAGGCCAGCGCGGTAGGCGCGCTCCAACCAGAGGTAGTACTGGACCTGGTGGGTCGAGCTGCGCCACGCGTTCGGCCAGTCCGTGAAGGTCGGGTAGCCCTCGGTGTGGTGGTTGAACTCCGGGGTCCGCGCCGCACCGACGATGGGCAGGAGGACGCTGGCGTCGAAGTCGATATCCCCGTCGTAGAAGAAGCCAATAATGTCGCGGCGGCCCTCCTCTCCGTGTGTGTGATCGCAGTCGCGCAGGGCGTGCTCGACGCCGAGCCGGTGGTAGGGAGCCCCGTGGAACATGCCGCCGCCGCCGAAGCCCTTGTTGGTGACCAGGTGGGAGTGTGCGTCTACGATTCCAAAGACGTCCCCGTCCTCCCATACGCGGGGGATGACCTCGCCGACAGCGTCCAAGGAGAGCTCAGGGAAGGGGGCGCAGTCTTCCGCCGGCAGGAGGGCGAGGATCGCAGCTTCCGCCGGGGTCGAGGCGATGCCGTCGAATGCCAGGTAGCCCTCGGAGGCGAGGTGCCTGAGGTGGAAGCGGCTCGCGTCGCGGAGCGAGGGCTCCAGCCCCCACTCCCCCTCAGAGCGGTACCCGTCGATGCCCAGGGACTCCGCGGAGTGCAGCGCGGCCTGGCGCGCCAGGATCCAGCCCGCGTCATCCTGATCCGCGCTGTCTCCCTCGGTGCCTTCGTCCGCCTCCTCAGAATCGCGCTCTAGGACCGCGGTGAGGTAGTGTTGGGATTCGTCGAAGAGGAGGTAGACCCCTAGGTCGGCGGGTCGCAGCAGGAAGCGCGCGGCGGCGGCGGGTGCGTTGGCCTCGAACACGAAGCGCTCGCCCTCGTCGCTCTGCGTCATGAAGCGGACCCGCCGGTGCCCGTCGAATCCTTCGACATGATAGCAGCCAAGGGCGGCGCCAAAGACCGTCGGCTGACCTGTGGCTGGCTCCCGCTCCAGGGGGGGCTCGGGGGGCGTGGTGTCTTCCTGCGGGAGGTCTCCCTCCTCCTGGTCGTCGGGGGTGATGTCGGCAGGCCCTTGGGTGCCGCTGTCATCGCCGCAGGCGGCCAGGTAGGCGAGGGCTGTAAGCCCGAGGGCGAGGGGTAGCAGGCGGTGCACGTGGAGCCCTGTGCGTAGGTGGTCGCCACCGCGCGCGCCGAAGTGCAGCGCGCGGACCCTGGAAGGTACCACCAGGTAGGGGGAGTGACAAGGAGGGGTGACGCGGGGTCAGGTGGGGCGTCTCAGAGCACGACTGAGAGCGAGCGCCAGTACCAGCGCCAGGCAGGCTGGGAGCACCGCCATCCAGGGGAGCTCTGTCGAGCCCACGATGACGGTTGGCGCGTTTCCCCGGAAGGCTTCGGCAGTCGCCCGAGAGAGCGCTGCACCGGTAGCCACGAAGAGGGCCAGCGCGCGTGCGGACCACCGTCTCCTCAGCGCGAGGGCGAGCCCAGCGGTGACCCAGAGCCCGAGCGCGTCGTAGAGAGCGAAGGGATGAACGCCGGGGGAGTAGGTCTGCCAGGGGTGCATGTCACCAACGCTGCGCAACCAACCCGCGGCATTGGTGTCAAAGGCGTGGCGTACCCGCCAGGGGAGGTCCCATGAGGGCATGCGACCGTAGTCGCAAGCCGCGCCTAGGCACCCGAGCCGCGCGACACCTGCTGCGAATGCCGCCGAGGGAGCGAGCGCAGCCAGAATCTCCCAGCGTCGATTCGGGAGTCTACGGCCAGCCGCCAGCCAGAGCGTCACAGATCCCGCCAGGATCGCGCCAGCCAGCGACAAGCCCGGTGGTCTCCACCGTCCCGTAGCGAGTCCGTCGAAACCCCAAGCGCCGACGATGCCCGCTCCGATGCTCATGCTCAGCAGGAGGGCGCACTCCCGCGGTGAGGTCAAGCGCTGCAAGGCCGCTGTGGCCAGCACGATGAACAGGACGAGCGCGCCCAGCGAGGTCTGGAGGCTCCCGATCGGAACATCGATGATCCAGCCTTGATCGCTGCTGGCGATCATGTAGCGCGCAGGGTTCGTGTTCACGGGTGAACGCAGACATCGCCGTTGGCAGGATCGGGGACGCAGACGTCTCCGGGGTGGCACCAGTCGGTGATCTCCCAGCGCCCGCATGCCGGGTCGGACGACAGCGCCCTGCACAACTCTCGGTAGGGTCCCTCGTCGCCCTCAACGCAGCGAGCATCCCCCGCCTGGCAGCAGGGCAAACACAGCGAGTCGCTACCCGGCACCGGGCTGCATACGCTGCCGGAGTGGCAGGGGAGATCGTGCACCCACGCGCCACAGGTTGGATCGCTACCGGGAGTCAGCTTACACACCTGCAGCGCATGGTCACCGGCACACGTCCGTGCACCGATAAGGCGGCAGCAACTCACGCAGCGAGGTGCTTCGCCCGCAATCACGTGACAGCCCCTTGCAGGGCCACAGTCCTGTGACAGGGACCACAAGGTGCACCCGCTGCTGCGTACACAGGTCTCAACCTGCCCACGCGTGTTGCAGCGCGTTGCTCCGGGTGTGCAGGTGTCGTCGCGGCAGGCAGCGCAGGCGCCGTCCATGCAGATGGTGCCCGGTGGGCAATGGATGGTGCTTCGTGCGTGACACGTGGGGTGCCCGGGGACCTGCTCGCAGTGAGCCGTGGCCCATGGTCCCGCGCACTCGGGGGCGGCGCCGGGACTGCACAGATCTCCAGGGAGTGAGCGGAGCTCGCCGCACGAGCGGCAGCGGCTTGCCTCGCCATCGCGTACGCATCCCAGGGGGCAGTGCGACTGGATGACGGCCTGTGGGCAGCCGTGAGCACCGCCTGCGGCGCAGGTGCCGAGGGTGTTCGCGTCCATGCAGAAGGAGCCGGCACCCAGCTCGCATGCCTTGGGTCCGCAGCAGTCCTCTGGGCAGCGCAAGGGGTTCTCCCAGGGCTGGCAGAATCCATCGCCACAGGCGACGTCCAGGCAGTCTTCAGGGCTGTTGTAGGGATCCTCGCCCGGCGAGCAGATCCCATCCCCGATGGTGAACATGCAGTCCTCAGGGCAGTTCTCAGGCGTCTCATCTCCGCGGCAGAAGCCGTCACCACAAGCGGTGGCGCAGTCGATCGGGCACGAGAGCGCGGTCTCACCGCCAGAACAGATCCCGTCACCGCAGCGCGCCGCACAGTCTCGCGGGCAGTTGTGCTCGTCCTCGCCACCGGAGCAGACGTCGTCACCGCAGATGTGGCACACCGCGGGAGGGTCACGGAAGAGCCCGCGCACCCGCAACTCGCATGAGGAGGGCTCACGGTTGCAAGGGTCACAGAGCGCAGTGAGCGCCTCAGCGACCTCCGCGGCGCAGGCGCTGTCCGTGGGGCTGTTGAATCGCGCGTCTGCGGTGAGCGGGTACATATCTAGGCTCAGGGTGCCAGGGATGGGACCCAGGATTCGATACCCAACGTGACGCTGGATGTCCCACAAGACCCCGCACGGGTACAGGGTCCACGGAGACTCGATCCCCTGTTGCGGTGCAGGCCCCTGCTCTTGTTCGCTGCATCCCGCTGAGCCAAGAACGACGCTCCCGGCAAACACGGCGCTTGTGAGCAGCAGGGCGACGGCGCTTCGGTCTCGGGTCATCCGCAGTCCTCTGGGCAGGGGTAGCGTCCGTCCGCCTCCCACGCCTCGCAGACGCCGTTGCCACAGCGGCAAGCCGCATAGGCTGATGGGCACCAGAAGGCGTCGTTGTCGTCTTGCTCGCGGTGGTTGCAACGGTCTGTGCAAGCGCAGTCTTCGGGGCACGTCGCCGCGGTCTCGAAGGGTTCGCACTGCCCGTTGCCACAGGTCGCGCAGTGCTGTTGACAGTGGTACGTGCACTCCCCTCCTGTGCAGTCGTGGTCCGCGATGCACTGACCACTGGATGGTTCGCATCGTGACCCGGGTGGGCACTGCGCGTCCTGCGGGCAGGGCAGGCAGCGGTTGTTCAAGCACCCGCCAGGGCAGTGAAGGGCGCTCCTAAGGCTGCATGCCGGGATGTCGGGCGCCGCAACGTCTGGTCGGCAGACCGACAGCGTCTGATCGTCGATGCATCGCGCGCTGTGGTCATGGAGGCACAGACCCGCTGGGGAGCGACGGCCGCAGTCCGCGCAGAAGGCACGCTCGCCGTCTTGCGCGCAGAGATCGTCGGGGCACACTTCCAGCACCTCGCAGCCATCATCGCATCGGGCGACCGCCGTACGCCAGCTACGCTGCGCCTCCAAGAGCGGTGAGTCCATCAACACGCGGACACACTGGGTGCCGTTGGCGGTGCAGCTTCCGGTGATGGGCTCGCAGGGCCTCGCGGGCGGAGCGCAGTCTTCGGGGCAATAGAACTCCCCCGCTTGGCGCCTCCGCGGATCCTGCTCTCCGGTCTCGCCTGGCATGCAGTAGCCGTCGCCGCAGTAGGCAGCCGCGTCGGCCTCCGTGCAGTCTTGGTCTGCGCATCCCCGGAGGAAGTCGCTCAGCGTACAGACCCCGTCTCCGCAACGCTCCTCCTGGACCGACGGGACGGGACAGTCCTGAGGGCAGGTCAAGAAGTTTTCTACGGGGCCGTCGCAGACCCCGTCTCCACAGTAGCGTTCCGGGCAGATCCGCTCACCACCGTTCCCGATCGTGCACAGCCCGAATCCCGTCCTCTGGCAGTCAACACCGCATGTCCACATCTCACACGTCGAGCAGACCCCGTCTCCACAGGTCGCGCGGGGGTCACAGGCCCACGGACAGATGAGGCAGTTGTTGGGGGTCGGACAACCCACGGCTCGCGTCTGACGCCCTTCTCCGCCAGGGAGGCAGCTCGGCGTCACGCGCGCGCAGTCCTGCGGGCAGCTCGCGGGGGTCTCCAGTCCCAAGCAGAGCCCGTCACCGCAGGATGTGACAGCGCAGTCCTGCGGACAGCTCTCCGGGGTCTCTCCCTCCTCACGAACACAGACGCCGTCGCCGCATGCAGACCGACAGCAGTCCTGCGGGCAAGATGTGCAAGGAGGAGGTGCCAGGCGAGTACCCAGCGCTCCGAAGCAAGAGCTACAAGCGTTGGAGATGGTGCCGGTCGCGGCGCGCTCGGTAGCGCACTGGTCGCAATCGACCTCGTCGTCGGGGCACGTAGCGCAAATTTCGCCACCGGTACAGACGCCATCACCGCAGGCGGACGGGCAGTCGCCAGGGCATGTGTAGGGATTCTCGCCGCGCTCCGGTTCGCAGATGCCGTTGCCGCACGTGCAATCATCAGGACACGCCAGCGGACCCCCATCGCGTCCGTACGTGTGTTGGGCTTCGAGCCGAGAACAGAAGCCGTCGCCGCAGATGTGGCAGGCGTGCGTGTACTCCAGGTCGATGGGTGCCCAGAAAGCCTCCTCGGCTGCGTAGGCGCAACGGGCGTTCGACGTGCGGCAGAGACCGCTTCGACACAGATCCGTTAGCCGCGCCGCGATGTGCTGCGCGCATACGTCCCCCCGCGGATACATCAGCTGCTGTCGGTCGCGCGATGCACCGAGCAAGTCCGCCAAGGTGTAGGGGGTGTAGGGCCCTCGCACGAGGTAGGCTGGTAGGATGAAGTTGGATGTGCTCCACAGGCCGGCACACTGCCGGGGGGAACCGTCGGTGTCGTTGAAGACGGCGCTATCCCTAGGGTGCGTACCTTCCTGGGCCGTCTCGTCCCCACCCTTGCAGCCGCCGAGCGCCGAGGCGAAGAAGCACGAGACCAGGGCCGCGTGAAGCGACGCTCGGTGACGGCGATGCCTGAGGGCGGCCACCCATTGCGCCTTCCAGAGATTTGGGCTGGGCGACCGGCCTAGGCCGCTCCCCTCCGTCTCGCTACCCACACGTTGGCACGAGCTGCGTACGACTATTGGGGACACTTGCCCTCCGAGGGTCGGAACGAGGGGCTCGCGGTGTCCGGTTCGGTCGGTGGACGATCATCGTCGCCCGGTGCGCGGCGTACGATGGCTCCGGAGCACACGCCCGCTCGCTCGGCGCAGTAGGGCCGGGTACGAGGGTCGAGGAAATGCTGCATGGCCATGATCATCCCCTGATAGCTCTGGTGAATCCGGTCGATGAGGACTGTGTCGGCGCAGGGCACGACCCCACCTCGCAAGCAGGGGGCGTCTTGAATGAGTGGCGCGAGGCAGTAGAGCCAGAATCCTTGCCCGTTGGTCTCGGCCCGGCGCAAGTCCTGGCAGTCGCGTCGGGCGCTCGAGCCTGGAAAGAGCGGGGGGCAGGTCGTCTCTGGCAGCAGCGTACATTGGTCGCAGAAGGTCCTCAGCTCGGAAGCGCATCGTTCCAGATTCTCAAAGTCTCCGCGCGCGACTGCCCCGATCTCGGCTGGCCACGAGAAGCACTCCGTGTGGCAACGCCCGGGGAAGTAGGCGACCAAGTGCTCGAACGCGGTCACCTCCACGTCGGGCGCAATACAAGGGCTGGGTGTTCCGCGCGCTGCGTTGGCCAAACACCAGAGCTGCCAAGGATCTCGACGCTCTTGGGTAATGCGCCATCGGCAATAGTCCAGCACGTACTCTTCGGGCGTCGGCGAGAAGCGGTGTACCTCCGTGGGGCATACGCTGCCATCACCAGGGGCGAAGAGCGCCGGGCAGCCCGGGCCTTCTCCATCAGGACATGCGTCACAGTGCGCGTGCACGACCTCGGCGCACGCTGTGACACTGTCCAGGGGCACGGGCAGCCGCTGGCTCGTCGTGGGGCCAGCCGGTAGGAGGCCGGTCCTGACCTCTGCCGAGAGCGCTGCCGCTAGCCGCTCATGGACCAGCAGCACTTCGTGGTCTTCGATCCAAACGAGCGCAGCGGGTAGCCCGGCGACGACGTCTGCCCGCCGCGGGACGACGCCCCCTCGACCACAGCGCTTCACCCAGTCCAGCAGCCGGGGGTGAATCGGGGGGGGTGAGGGAGGTGCGCTCGCGACGGGAGTTGACCCCGTCGGGCCAAGGGTCGCCCTAGACGCTCCCGGGGCTTCGGTCGGCCCTTGCGTGGCCATGGCGCAGGAGCGTAGCGCCCAGCCTGACGATGGCGTGACCTGGAGGGTGACAAAGGGGGCGGCGTCCTTGCCGCCGCGCCATCGCTGGCGATCGAAGGCGAGGAGGGCTAGTCCGATGTCCTCCTCTCCGGCAACCCACTCCCACGCCGGTTCGGAGAGCAGCACATCCTCAAACCAAGAGAGGAGCTGCGTGTCGCTCGTCGCCCATGCGTTGCCGAGCCACGCCCTCAGCGAGCGCTCGTCGCCGCTCTCGGCGCCACAACCCGCGAGTGTGGTGAGCAGCGCCCCAAGGAGCATCACCCACCTCATCGCCGCTGGCAGGGCTGGAGCGGTGGTGCCGCTGTCGCCCGACGGGACGTGCCGGTGCGTCGCTTGCCGCCGGCACGCCCTAGCTGGGCCGTCACGGGAGACCAACGCAAGCGATTGGCCAGGTGAGGCGTTTCGGCGGGCAGGCCGTTGGCTGCTCTGGTGGATGGGGCAGGTGGTCATCACGTGGTCATCCACAGTCCTGCGGGCAACTGATCGCCGACTCCGTGGCTGGGTCACAGAGGCCGTCGCCGCAACCTGCGCAGTCTTGCGGGCAGGTCTCCACGGACTCGAAGGCGCCCGAGCAGATGCCATCCCCGCACACGCTGCAGTCTTGTGGGCAGTTGATCGCGCTCTCTCCTTCCTCACAGACCCCATTGCCGCACTGGGGACAGTCCTCGGGGCACGTCTCGCGTGTCTCTCCGCCGGTGCACAGGCCGTCCCCGCACACGCCACAGTCTTGTGGGCAGTTCTGGACGGTCTCTCCGGTATCGCAGACGCCGTTCCCGCAGGTAGCGCAGTCTCGAGGGCAGGTGAACGCGTTCTCGTTGTGCGAGCAGATGCCATCCCCGCATATGGCTTCGCAGTCCCTAGGACAGGTCAACACGGTCTCCTCGACGACGCCCGGGATGAAGGTGCAGATGCCATCCCCGCATACGGCGCAGTCTTGTGGGCAGTTCTGGAGGTTCTCGACGCCCGTTGAGCAGATGCCGTCCCCACAGACGGCGCAGTCTTGCGGGCAGGTGATCGGATTCTCGAACCCTTCGCAGACGCCGTTTCCGCAACGAGCGCAGTCCTGCGGACAGCCGAGAGGGTTGTCAGGGCCTGGCTCACGGGGGTTCTCGCCACGTCCACAGACGCCGTCGCCGCAAGGAGTGCCGCAGTCCTCTGGACAGGCGATGAGGCCGCGCTCGGGAATGTCGCGGCTGGCCTCCCCTGGATCGCAGACGCCGTTGCCGCAGGAGTTGGTGCAGTCCTGTGGGCAAGGGACGCAGACATCCAATGGCGCTCCTTCGGGGCAGGTGAAGCTCTCAAGGCCGGTGCATTGGCCGTCCCCGCAATTGCCGCCGCAGTCTTCCGGGCAGAAGATTGCGTTTGGCTGGTCACGTCTCGCCGACTCGCCTGGGCTGCAGACGCCATCACCGCAGGCAGCGCACGCCTCAATGGGAGTACGTCGGATGTCGAAGAGCAGCTCCAGCGCGCGCTCGCACGCCATGGGCCCAGAGTTGTCGCAGAGCGCGCACAGGCCCTGAATTCGTTGCGCCATCTCATTGCCACAGGCGGAGGCGGAGGGCGGACGTACCGTGAAGGACGCGCTCCCGTCCGCCTCGAGCGCGTAGCTGCCGAGCTCTCCCTGAGAGCTGTTGCCGCTGATGCTCCCGCCTGCACTGGCGGACACTTCGCTCAGCACCGAGCACGAGCTGGTATGCACCGCTTCATCGGTCGCCAGGTCGACACTGCAGCCCGCGGACGTGAGTGCGCAGAGCATAAGGCAGGCGATCGTTGCGCTGCGCGCCGTTCGACTCATGGAACCTAGTAGAGGCAATTCGAGCGAGTGCATGGGCTGACCAGGGATGAGGACGTAAGTGGTTAGACCAGGAAGTGTGACACAGCCTGGTTGATGAATCCAGAAGATGCGCATGACGCGGGTGGACGGTGCCGGATAGGCCAAGCGATCCATGCTCTGGTTCCCAAGCAGGACGCAGCATAGTCGCACCGTATTCATGATCGGCGACGCTTGTGGTGCGGTAGCCCTGAAGTGTCGCTTCACCTGGTTGCCGCCGAGGCATCGGTGAGGCCCTGTGGTGCTTCCAGGGGAGCGCTTCTCTCGCGCTGGTCGCGCGCGTCGAGAGATGTCGCGCGCGCCTGGCGTCTCGACACCACGTAAGTTGTACACCTGCCACATGGCGCGTTCGTCCCGTCAGCATGCCGTCTCTCGTGGGTCCGCTTGATGGCTAGAGTGGGTCGGAGCGTTCGACGTTGTCCTTGGACACCCGCGACCAGGGTCCTGTACCGCTTCGGCTACGAACGAGCAGCAATCGCCGCGAGCGTAGCCACGACATCATGCGTCTGTGTTTCATCATGCGTCTGTGTTTCGGTTCATGACATCGGATACACAGAAGAGAGAGGCGATTGCATCCACTATGGGCGCGACGCGCAAGTGCGTGGAGCCAGCGCTTGCAAACGCTGCAGACGTCTGTGGGGGGCGCCTCGCTTCCAACACAAAAGGTACGGGAGACAGGCTGAAACGCTACACATTGGGCAGGATGCAGGTCGCCTGCTACAGATGCAGATGTGCGGCGTTGTAGAGGGATATGTCAAGAGTATTGAGCGTTCGGGAAGTGGACGCCTCGCGCGGCGGCTCGTTCGGTTCGTCTGCCTGCGTCGGTCCGCGGACTGGCGAACCCAGCGTCCAACCGAGGTCGCGTCGCGCGTCTTGGGTGGCGCGCGCGTGTCTGCGCTATGTCTACGGTGCTTCATCGCCTCGGCGGACGCTAAGCGTGTTCTCAGCACCTACCCCCCGCCCAATGCTGGCCACCCACCTACCACTGGTGCTATGGGACTGCCCGGAGGGTCGGTGGGAGGTTGGGCGCGAAGGTGGTGTGGCGATGGGTGCGGACCAGGGATCGGGGCAGACGTGGATCGATCGGCTCAAGGCGCCGATCGAGGCGGTGGGGCACAGCGCCATCTCCGCGGTGGAGTCTGTCGGGGCGTGGGGGCTGCTCGCCGCTCGCGCCCTCCTCTTGACCTTTCGGCCACCCTACCGCCTGCGCGTCTTCTTCGACGCCATGCAGGATGTGGGCGTCGGCAGCCTCTTCATCGTCCTGCTGACGGGCGTCTTCGCGGGAGCCGTCTTCTCGCTGCAGTCCGTCGCCGCGTTCCGCCTCTTCAACGCCGAGTCCCTCGTGGGGGCGACCGTGGCGCTGACCTTGAGCCGAGAGCTCGGGCCGGTGTTGACGGCGCTCATGGTCGCGGGTCGCAGCGCCTCGTCGATGGCGACCACCCTGGGGACGATGCGCGTGACGGAGCAGATCGACGCCATGGAGGTCATGGCCGTGGACGCGGTGCACTATCTCGTCACCCCCCGGATCGTCGCCACCGTCCTCATGATGCCCATGCTCTCCATGCTCTTCCTCATGGTAGGCATGACCGGGGCGTACGCCGTGGCGATCGGCCTGATGGGGGTGGATGCCGGCAGCTTCTTGATCAACGTCGAGCAGATGGTACAGCCTTCAGACCTGACCAACGGCGCCATCAAGGCGGCCGTCTTTGGCTTCGCGGTGTCGGCCATCGGGTGCTACAAGGGATTTACGGCGTCGGGTGGCGCGAAGGGCGTCGGTGAGGCGACGACCAGCGCCGTTGTCGTCAGCTCGGTGATGATCTTGGTGCTCAACTACTTCATGACGGCCATCATGTTCACGTGAGGGGCATGTTCCGATGAGGGGCCAGGGCCCCCTGCGTGTGGGAGGATGATGAAAGGTCTGGTGACACCCTTCAAGGTGGGGTTGGTGATCTTGGCTGCCGCTGCCGCGTTCGCGTACATGTTCGGCAGCGTGAGCCAGTCCATCTTCAAGGGGGTCGAGGGCTACAGGGTGCACGCGATCTTGGCGGACGCCACAGGTCTCGCCACCCGCACCCGGGTGATGATGGCGGGCATCCCGATCGGCGAAGTTGAGGCGGTCGTCCTGGACGGAGCGCGTGCCCGCGTGCAGATGCTGGTACGCGCCGACGTCCGCCTCCACCGCGGGGAGGTCGAGACCTTGCCCGATGGCCGCCAGCTCCTGCGTGACGGCGCCACGCTGACCAAGCGCCAGGCCTCGCTGCTCGGTGATTACTACCTAGAGCTGACCCCAGGGCTCCGCGGGCCCCTGCTGGTCGATGGCGACGAGATCCTCCTGGTGGTCACCCCGCCGGGCATGGAGCAGATCGTCGAGCGCATGGACGCCGTCGCAGAGAACGTCGAGCGCATCACCCGCGATGTCCTGGAGGTGACCCAGTCCTTGGCGACGGTCCTGGGCGGTGACGAGGGGGCAGCGCGCCTCGATCAGATGATCGCGGACGTCGCTGAGGTCATGGCGACCGTCAACGCCTTGGCCCGTGAGAATCAGCAGGCGGTCGGCAACATCGTGAACAACGCCGAGGCCATCAGTGCGGATCTGCGGCGCCTGAGCCGCAGTGGCTCCATGAACGTCGACGCGATCCTCGCGGACGTGGCCGCCATGACGACGGAGCTGCGCTTCCTGGTCGCGCAGAGCTCGGGAGACTTCTCCGAAGGCGTCGGCGCGTTGATGGGGACGCTCGCCAGCTTGCAGCTCGCGCTCGACAACCTCAACTACGCCCTGGAGAACGTGCAGGTGATCTCGGACCGCATCGTCGACGGTGAGGGTACCCTGGGCCAGTTCGTGAACGACCCCGCCATCGCCGACGAGGCTCGGGAGATCCTGGCCAGCGCCCGCGAGCTGATCGGTGGATTCACGAACACCGAGACCTGGCTCGAGCTGCGCAGCGAGTACGGGGCCAACGAGCGCGCCTTCAAGAACTACCTCGGCCTCTCGCTGCGCCCGCGACCCGACAAGTACTATCTCTTTGAGTTCGTTGACGACCCACGGGGCCGCACCGAGGTCACGCGCCGCATCCGCTTCACCTCGGATCCCAACGAGAGCCCGGCGGTCTTGGAGGAGGAGTCCACCACCACCGAGTCCTTCAAGTTCACGTTGGTTCTCGGCCGACGCTGGGAGATCCTGGACGGTGGCCGCCTCTACCTCGGAGGCCGCTTCGGTCTGATCGAGTCCACAGGAGGATTCGGCATGAACGCCTGGATCCTCAACGAGGGCCTGGAGATGCGCGCTGACATCTTCGACTTCGGCTCCAGCGACTTCGCCCGCGTCAAGCTCTACGCCCTCCTGAACCTCTCCTCCCTCTTCCCGAACTCCGCGATCGCACGCCACCTCTTCGTCCAGGCCGGCGTGGACGACGTCCTGAACCCTGGGCCGCGAGACTTCTTCTTTGGCGCGGGCCTGATCTTCCTCGACCGCGACCTGAGGACCGTCATGCTCGCGGCGCCGAGCCCCTGAGTCTCTATGCTGGTACGCCCACGACAGCTCCGCATCGGTTCCAACCCGACCACCGTCTCCCTCAGCGCAGAGGAGCTCTCCACGATCCTCGGGGAGCTGGACACCCTCTATGAGCCAGCCAGCGAGGGGATCCACACCACCTTGGACCTCCAACGCACGGGCGACACGACCCTCGTGGTGGGGCGCTTCACGTTGCCGGTGCGCTTCTCCTGCGCACGCTGCGCTGAGAGCTGCGACGCGCTCCACGAGATCGCCCTGCGATGGACGCTCCTCCCCAAGAGCGTGTTGGACGATGATCGCCTGGACGAGGAGGAGGAGCGGGAGCTCAGCGCCGATGATCTCGACGTGAGCTTCTACGAAGGGGACGAGGTGGACCTCGCGGAGCTGGTCCGGGAAGCCATTCTCTTGGAGCTACCGAGCTGCCCGCACTGTGGCCTTGACGCCTGCCCTGGGCTCGGGTACCTTGCCGCGCCCACGGCGGAGGCTTCTGGTGATCCGGATCCCCGCTGGGCAGCCCTCGCGGCGCTGCGCAAGGCCCCAGGTGAGGGCGCCTCGTAGGCCGCTCAGTAGGAGAGTCCCCATGCCGGTACCACAGCACAAGACCAGCAAAGCCCGCACCCGCAGCCGCCGCGCCAACCACGACAAGCTGACCGCCAAGAACGTCGGCTGGTGCCCCAACTGCGGAGCGCGCAAGCTCTCGCACCACATCTGCACCTCCTGTGGGACGTACCGCGGACGCCAAGTCCTGCCGGTGGTGACCCGCGTCGAGGAGTAGACCCGTGCGTGTCGCCTTCGCCAGCGACCACGCCGGCGTCCAAGAGCGCATGGCGTTGATCGAGGCAGCCTCCCGCCTGGGGTGGGAGACCGTCGACCTCGGTCCACCGAGCGCCCAGCCCGTAGACTACCCCGCGTACGCGCAACAACTCGGCGCCCTCGTCGCCCGTGGCGAGGTCGATCGCGGTGTGCTCCTCTGTGGCACGGGCATCGGTATGTCGATCGCCGCCAACAAGGTGCCCGGCGTGCGCGCGGCGCTCGTTCACGAGGCCCTGAGCGCGCGCCTGGCGCGCCAACACAATGACGCAAACGTCCTCGTGCTCGGCGCCCGCGTGACGGGCATCGAGCTCATGAAGGCAGCCCTCGAGGCCTTCCTCGCTGAGCCCTTCACGCCGGGAGACGATGGCCGCCACGCGCGCCGCGTCGCGGCGCTAGAGCGTCCTCACGACGCCTGAACCCGGGCCAGCTTGGCCCCACTCACCGGCCGGAAGCTGATGCGTTGCCCTCGGTGCGGACATCTCGACGACCGCGTCATCGACAGCCGACAGAGCCCGCCGGGTGACAACATCCGGCGGCGGCGCGAGTGCCTCGCCTGCACCTACCGCTTTACTACCTACGAGCGCCTCGAGGTCTTCCTGCCGCAGGTCGTCAAGCGCGACGGTCGCCGCGAGCCCTACCAGCGTGAGAAGCTCCTCGCCGGCTTGGTCCGGGCTTGCGAGAAGCGGCCCATCTCCGCTGACGCGCTCAACCAAGTCGCCGATCGGATCGAGCGACACATCGGGGAGCTGGGTGTGCGCGAGGTCGAGGCCAAGGTTCTTGGCGACGCCTTGATGGAGGAGCTGAAGGGCTTGGATGGCGTCGCCTACGTACGCTTCGCCTCCGTGTACCGCTCCTACTCCGACATCAGCGAGTTTCTCACCGAGCTGGCGAGTATGGTCGAACCCGGGAGCAGGCGTGGTGAGGACGCGCCATGAGCGCCCCCGACGCCGACGAACGATTCATGCAGCGTGCGCTGGAGCTTGCCGCGCGTGGGGGCCGTGCGACGCGGCCCAACCCGCTCGTCGGGGCGGTGATCGTGCGGGACGGGATCGTGGTCGCCGAGGGCTTCCACGCGATCGTGGGCGGCGATCACGCAGAAGTGGACGCCCTGCGCCGGGCTGGCGACAGGGCCCGTGGGGCGACCGTGTACGTCAACTTGGAGCCCTGCAGCCACTTCGGCCGCACACCGCCCTGCGCGGATGCCCTGGTCAAGGCTGGTGTGCGGCGCGTGGTGGCGGGTATGATCGATCCCAACCCACGCGTCTCCGGTCGGGGGCTGCGCATGCTCGAAGGCGCTGGCATCGAGACACGGGTCGGCGTGCTCGAAGACGCCTGCCGCGCCCTCAACGAGCGCTTCGTCGTGCACGTCAGTGAACGCCGCCCCTTTGTCATCGCGAAGCTCGCCCAGAGCTTGGACGGAAGGGTGGCGACGCGCAGCGGCGAGAGCCAGTGGATCAGCGGTCCCGAGGCGCGCGCTGAGGTGCACGCCCTTCGGGCATCGGTGGACGCCATCCTCGTCGGCACCGAGACCGCGCTTCGGGACAACCCACGGCTCACCGCCCGTGACGCTCAGGGCCAGGTGGTCGCGTCGACGCCCCGCCGCTTCGTGCTGGACAGGCTCGGGCGCTTGCCCGACCACCTGCAGCTCTTCAGCGACGGCGCCGCGCAGACCACGGTGCTCACGGCGCTGCCGCCCGACGCGGAGCGCTGTGCGCGTTGGAACGCTCAGGGTGTCGAGGTCTGGTCCCTGCCTGAGGGTGACGAGGGAGGGCTGGACTTGGTCGCGGCGTGTGCGAGGATGGGCAGCGAGGACCTGCAGGGGCTCTTGGTCGAGGGGGGTGGCCGCCTGGTCGGTGGGCTCTTTGACCTGGGGTTGGTGGACCGGCTGGTGGCCTATGTACACCCGATGGTGTTGGGAGGGACGACCGCTCCTATGGCCGTGGGGGGGAAGGGTGTCGAGCACCTGGCGGGCGCGTACCGGAGCCGTCGCACCCAGGTGGAGGCCGTTGGGCAAGACTGGCGCTTCACCTTGGACTTCCGGCCGTGAATCCCTGCTTGCCAGTGCGCTCAGCGCTCCCTAGGCTTGGCGCGCCGACTTTTCCGGCCTCCCGCAGCGAGCGGCCATGTTCACCGGTCTGATCGAAGAGATAGGCACCATCGCGAGGGTGCAGCGCGGGGCGCGCGATCTCCGGCTGGCCATCCGCAGCGCGCTGCCCCTGGAGGCCGTGGCGTTGGGGGAGAGCATCGCCGTCAACGGCGCGTGCCTCACGGTGACCCACAAGGAGGCGGACACCTTCTGGGCAGACCTCTCCGTCGAGACCCTCGCGGCGACGACCTTCGGGGAGCGGCGCGTCGGGGATCGTCTTCACTTGGAGCGCGCGCTCCGCCTCGGCGACCGCCTCGGTGGTCACCTCGTCCAGGGCCACGTGGACGGTGTCGGGGTCCTCCGTGAGCGCGGCCAAGAGGGGGAGGCATGGCAGCTCCTCGTCGAGGCCTCCCCAGATCTGGTCCAGCAGCTCATCCCCAAGGGCTCGGTGGCCGTCGACGGCGTCTCCCTGACGGTCAATGACCTCGGCGCAGACCACTTCAGGTTGACCATCGTGCCCTTCACCGCGGGCCACACCCTCCTGACCGAGTACCCCGTGGGCCGGCGCGTTCAGATCGAGACCGACATGCTCGGCAAGTACGTTCGACGTGCCCTCGAAGGGCTCTCCACCTCTCACGAGGGCTCCTCCGCGCGCTTGTCGGCGCTGTTGGAGGGTTTCCTCGCTCCGCAGCGATAAGGACGAACCATGCCTCTGGCTCCTATTGAAGACGCTATCGACGCCATCCGGCGCGGTGAGATGGTCATCCTCGTGGACGACGAGGAGCGTGAAAACGAGGGTGACCTCGTCGTCGCGGCCGACGCGGTGACACCGGAGGCCATCAATTTCATGGCCAAGTTTGGGCGCGGCCTGATCTGCCTCTCCCTCACCGAGGAGCGGCTCCGAAAGCTGGACCTGCCGCTCATGGTCCAGGACAACTCCGCACAGTTCGGGACGGCGTTTACCGTCTCCATTGAAGCCCGCGAGGGCGTCACCACGGGCATCAGCGCCGCGGACCGCGCGCACACCATCCGTGTCGCCGTCGATGACGCCAGTGGTCCCCAGGACCTCGTCCGGCCCGGGCACATCTTCCCTCTGCGCGCGAGGCCTGGCGGGGTCTTGGTCCGAACGGGGCAGACCGAGGGGTCGGTGGACCTGTCGCGCCTGGCGGGCAGGAAGCCAGCCGCCGTGATCTGCGAGATTCTCAACGAGGACGGCACGATGGCGCGGATGGCCGACTTGGAGTCCTTCGCCGCTGCCCACGGGCTGCTGATCTGCTCTGTGGCGGACCTCATCACGTACCGCCTCCAGCGCGACCGGCTCATCGAGCGCCTCGGGTCGTGGCCCTTCCCTTGTCGCTACGGCGAGGGCTTTGAGCTTCGCCTCTACCGCAGCCTCGTCGACGGGGCAGAGCACGCCGTGCTGCTGCTCGGAGACCCCCGTGAGGAGGGGGAAGCGCCCCTCGTTCGGGTCCAGCACGGCGCAGGTGTGCTCGACGCCTTCGGCGGTCGTGTGGCCGATCAGGGCTGGCAGGTCGACGCGGCCTTGCGGGAGATCGCGACCGCTGGCCGTGGGGTGTTCGTGTATCTGCAGCAGGACCTGCCGCCTTTGTCGTCACTCCTCGCCCAAGGCGGCGAGTTGGCACCCAAGGGTCAGGACAAAGAGCAGGCCATCAACACCGTGCCTCCCGTGTTTCGTAACCTGGGCATCGGCTCTCAGATTCTGGTGGACTGCGGGGTCAGCCGTATGCGCTTGCTGACCTCCAGCGGACGCCGCTTGGTGGGTGTCGAGGCCTACGGGCTCGAGATCGAAGACATGGTACACATCAGGCCTTGAGGGCCATCGGCATCTCGCCATGGCCCGCGAGGGCCCACCCGCTGCGTAGGGGAGAGCACATGCACCACATCGTCGAAGGCAACCTGATCGCGACCGACCTCCGCGTCGGGATCGTCGTTGCTCGGTGGAATCACCTCATCTGTGACCGACTCGTCGAAGGCGCCCTGGACACGCTCGTTCGGCACGGGGTCGCGCGTGACGCCATCACCGTGGCCTATGTGCCTGGGTGCTTCGAGGTCCCCTACGCCGTCCAGAAGATGGCCGGCAAGGGCAGCTTCGACGTCGTGATCGCGCTGGGTGTCTTGATCCGCGGTGCGACACCTCACTTCGACTACATCGCCTCGGAGGTCACCAAGGGCATCGCCCAGGTGGGACTGCAGACCGGCGTGCCCTGCACCTACGGGATCATCACGGCCGACACCATCGAGCAGGCGATCGAGCGCGCTGGTACGAAGGCCGGCAACAAGGGCGCTGAGGCGGCCTTGGCGGCGATTGAGATGGCCAACCTCTTCACCCAGCTCGGCTGAACATGATCGCAGCGACCGAGGATAAGGCGCTCCGCAAAGAAGACCGGCTGCGTGAGCTGGCGCTCATGGTCCTCGTGACCGCGGACGCCTGCCGAATCAGTGGCGTCGCCGCCTTGCACCGGGTAGGCCGGGCCTTCGTCTCGGATACACCGAGCGACGAGCCCCCTCCGACACCCTACTTCCGCCCCGAGCGCCTAGACGCCTTGCTCCCGGGGGTGGAGGAGTGGCGCGCGGGGTTGGCCAAGCTGGAGAGCTACGCGCAGGCCTACGACGCGAACGACGCAAAGGTCGATCAGCTCCTGCGGGATGCCTCGCCGCGTTGGCGCTTGGACCGTATGTCCTCTGTCGATCGCTGCTTGCTGCGTCTGGGTTGCCTTGAGCTCGTCGCGATGACCGACCTGCGTCCGCGCCAGACGATCAACGGCGCCGTCGAGCTGGCAAAGCGCTACGGCTCGGACACGAGCCGCGCCTTCGTCAACGGTATCCTGGACCAGGTTCGCAAGAACCTGGGCATGCCTTTTCGCTGACCGATGCGCCGCCCAGGAAGCCTCCAGCCTGTGGTGAGGGTGGGCGTGGCCCTCACCCTAGCCCTCGCGTTGAGCGGCTGCATGACGATGACCAGCGCTCGGCTGGCCGCCGAGGCACGGCGCGCTGCGGCACCAGCCCCGTGGGAGACGGGTGCCGGCGGGACCCGGATCGTGCGCGCGGAGGAGGGGCGTGGCCCGCTCGCCCTCTGGAGGCAGCAGGGTGCCTCGCTGCGGCTTCGCGACGCTCAGGGCCGCTGCCAGGGTCGGGTGCGTCTGGGCGCACAGGGTTGGCAGGCGGACGCGTGTGACGCGGCCATGCGCTGCCAAGGCCACGTGACGGAGACGGCCCTTCACCTTCGCTGCGGTGGGGTGGACGCGACCCTCGAGCTGCTCCCCGAGGGTATCGGCTGGGACCTCGTCTCCGGAGAGCGCTGGGTGGCGGGTTATCGCGTCACCGGCGACGCCGGGGGCGTCATCGCCGTCGCCGCGCACCGCCCGAGCCGCATGTCCCTGGGGAGGTCAGCAGCCTGGCCCTCGATCGTGTCCTGGCCTCCCGGGGTACCTGCAGCGCGGTGGCTCTGGGCGCAGCTAGCACCGAGCGTGGATCACCCAGCGGGAACGGGCCACAGGGCGACCGACGTCCGCGTGCGCGCCCTGGGGCCTCGAGAGGTCCTTGTGCAGCGCCGGCGACCCGAGCGCACCATGCGGTGGACTGGTGCTCACCTCGACCCCGCCGCCGTCGCGCTCGCCGAGTGCCTGCTCGGGCCTTGCGCGCTCTTCGCCGAAGACCACACCAAGCTCGCGGCGGGGCTGGCGTACTACATGCTCGCGCAACGAGAGCGTGCCTTGCGGCTCCAAGCCGCTTTGGCCCGCGTGCCTTTGGGGGGAGCGGGCGTGCTGCCGCCCTGGGTGTGTCTGCCCCAGGCTGGCGCGCGCTGAAGTCGCCGGTGAACCTTTGACCCAGCGTCCCCCTAGGCTTAGGAAGACACCAGGGGGTTTTCTTTCCCTTCTCCCAGGCCCCGGATGCCTCTCGTTCTCCTTCTCCTTCTGGCCGCAGCGGTGATCGCTGCGTGTACCTCCGCGCGTCTCGTGGAGGTCCCAACGGAGCCCATCGTCGAGCTGGTCCACGCGCGTCAAGCCGAGCACCTCGTGCGCGTAGTGTCCGCGGAGCTGCCGGTGTTCGCTCTCGCGCATGTGGAGCAGCGCAGCCGCGTTGCGTCTCTTGAGGAGGTGCTCGCCGAGGAGGGCGGCGGTGTCGCTCTGCGGCCGGAGGTCTTGGAGCGAGCGCGGGCTTGGTACGCGGCGCGAGCGCACCGACCCTACTTCTTCTATCGGGGCGCGTTGACGCCCTCGGGTGAGCTTCTGCTGGCAGCGCTGCGCAGCGCTCACCGGGTGCATGTCCTCTACCCCGAGGAGCTGGAGCTAGGACCGCTCCTCGCGCTGCTCCAGGAGTTCGATGACGCGCAAGACCTCGGGCCCTTGATGGCTGCGCTTCAGCCGAGCCGAGAGGAGGAGTCGCGACTCTTGGCATGGCTCCTGACCCAGGAAGGGCTGGACCGCACGCTCCCCGAGGGCGAGGTCGTGGTCAGTGACCTCCTCACGCTCCGAGGTGAGACACCCCTGCCCCGGCTGGGAGAGGCCATGGACACGCTCCAGGCGTCGATGGAGCGGATTGGGCGCAAAGGGCCGCAGATCGAGTTGCTCTTCTTCGACGCGTTGCTGCGCTACGCCACGGTCCTTCGCTTGGACAACCCCTACGAGGTGCACCGTGAGGTGCGCCGTGCGCGCAGGTGGAGCACGGACAACGCGGCCCACCGCGCTGAGATGCGTGCCCACCTGACCGACGCCCTGATCGAAGCCTTGGGGCAGGACCCTTTCGTCGACGTATTGGCCTCGCTGGAGCCTCCCTATCCGCAGGTCGCGCTCCTCCAGCAGGCTCTGGAACGCTACCGTGGCTTTGTCGCCGCTGGGGGCTGGTCGACCGAGCCCTTCCCACGCACGCTGCGCCAAGGCAGCGAGGGCCGTGACGTTGAGCGTCTGCGGGCCCGCCTCGCAGCCGAAGGATTCCTGCCGGCCGAGGAGGCCCATGGCCGCACGTACACGGAGGTGGTCGCTGCGGCCGTGTCCCGCTACCAGGCCACACACCAGATGCGTCCGACCGGCATCGTGAACGAAGAGGTGTCTCGCTCCCTGCAGGTGAGCGCCGAGCGTCGGACAGCGCAGATCGCGCTCAGCCTGCGTCGCTGGCGAGAGACCCGCATTGGCGCCGACCTGGGTGAGACGTATATCCATGTGAACCTGCCGGACTTTCACGCTGAGCTGTGGCACCGTGGCGAGCGCCTGCACCGCTGGCGGGTCATCATCGGAGCGACCCGGCGCGGGCGCGGAGGGGAGCTGGTGACAGCCACCCCGCTCTTCTCTCGCGGCCTCCGTCACGTCGTCTTCAACCCCTACTGGAACGTCCCCCAGTCCATTCGTCGCCGCGACTACGACCACTTGATCGACCAACCCGGCTGGCTCGAAGAGAACGGCTTCGAGATCTTTCTCGGCGAGCAGGGTGAGACCTGGCTGCGGCAGCTCCCCGGTCCGACCAACGCGCTCGGATACGTGAAGTTCCTCTTCCCAAACGAGTACAATGTCTACATGCACGACACCCCGACGAGGAACCTCTTCGATCGCGACCTCCGCGCCTTCTCGTCGGGGTGCATCCGCGTGGAGGAGCCCATGGTCTTGGCGCGTTGGCTCCTGATGCTGGACCGTGGCTGGAGCGAGCAGCGGGCCGATGACTTCATCGCGGAGCAGCTCTCCCGGGAGGGTGAGCAGTGGACCACCCTGCGCAGCGCCGTACCCGTGCACATCGAGTATTTCGTGGTGCACGCCGGGCCTGAGGGCGTCGCGCACTTCCTCGCCGACATCTACGGGCACGATCGCCGCGTCTTGGATGGCGTCGAGGAGCGTCTCTTCGGGAGCGCGACAGCACCGGTGGAAGACCAGCGCTCCATCGGACCCGTCGATCGCGGGCCCTGAGCGGAGCGTCGGCGCAGTCTTGGGGAGGCGCAGGGGCACCAGCCCCAATGCGGATGGGCACCACCCCCGATGCGTGCTGCGTTCCTCTCTCGACGGCGCCTCACGCCTTGACTAGAGTGGAGACAAGCGCAGGCTCTGGGAGACCCTTGTGGCTCCGCCCGCGACTCGCTCATGAGGTGTCATGCGTACGAAGGTCCTCTCCCTGATGGCTTGCGTAGTCCTCGTTCACACGGCCTGCGACTTCCTCGACGATCCCCTGATCTGCCAAAGCCTCGTCGAGGAGCACAGCGCCATGGTGCAGGCCGGGAGCGCCATGCTCGCTTCCCTGCCCGAGGAGGGAGACCAGACTGCCTTTCAGCTCTTGCTCAATGAGCCCGCCATCAACGCTTTCTTCGCGAACGTGGCGGACACCGACCTCCCTACCCTCACCGAGAGCGTTCGTGTCCTCGGCCAGCGGATCGCGGTCGAGGCGCAGCCTTCGCTTCCCTTGATCGCGCTTGGCGGCTTCCAGCGCTGTGCCCAGTGCGTAGGCGCGAACGTCCCCTTCAGCGTCGCGCTGGACCTGGGCCCGCTCGGCCGCGTGCGGGGCCAAGGATCGATGGCCGCCGAGCTGCCTATCGGTTTCATGGGGCAGGAGGACGGCCGCACCGCGTTCATCGCGAAGTTCCAGTCCGTAGAGGTCGTGCGCCTGACCTTGGACCTCCCCAACAGCGTGGCGCAGACGGTGCTGGACGCCGTCGAGCCGGTTCTGCGGACGCTGCTCACCTCCTATCTGCAGGCGCGCTTCCGCGACGTCCCCTTGGTCAGCTTTCAGCCTTGGTCGTTTGGCGGGGGCATCTCCCTCGCTCCGCGCGGTCCCTATGTGTACCGTGACCGCGGCGTGATTCGCTTCGCGCTGGTCAGCAACCTGCCCCTGGACACCCTGTCGGGCTTGACGCTGCCGACGACGCTCCCCGCTGGCGCGGACGCGCTGCTCTCCCTGCATCCCACGGTCTTCTCGGCGGTAGGGCGCCGGCTCACCTACACGGGCGCCATTCCGCAGTCCTACGCCTCATCGGGTGAGCCCGACGCGGCTGGGCCGCTGCGATTCGCGATGCGCGACGTCCAACCGAGCACGACGGGCGCCATGCGCCTCAACGGCAGCCTCTTCCGCACATCCAGTTTCTGCGGCGCGATCGACCTGAGCGCCGCGCTCGCTGCCGAGGTCTCGCCTGCTGGTGTCGGATTCAGCCTCGGCGAAGTGGCGACCAGCAACCCGCGAGGGTCCGCACAGCTCCTCGCGCGGGCTGATGAGCTCGCAGGTGGCGCCCTCACCCGCCTGCTTGCCTCCTTCGATCTCACCGCTAACTACGACGGGCTCGCGGCAGGGGAGGCCGGCGCGGAGAGCCCCCTGCAGACCTTCGACGCCCGGCTCGACGCCCAGGGTCTGCGTGTCGCGTTGCGCTTGTCCAGCGGCGACTGAGCCCTATGGGAAGGCGCGGCACCGCGGATAGGGCCTTGGAGAGGCTCGGCTAGGCAGCGACGTCGTACGCGCGCTTGTCGTAGATCGCACGTAGGCCGGCGGTCGCGTTGTGACGCAGCACCTTGCGAATGACCTGAGCGCTGTGCCCGCGTTGGAGTAGCTGGCGGGTGACCACCACCGCGTCCCGGCAGTCGCGCATGTCGGTGGGGATGGAGGGGAGCCAGCCGTCGTAGTCGGTGCCGATGGCGACGTGGTCCTCGCCCAGCCGGTCCAGGAGATATTCGATATGATCCACGACCACGTCCGAGCGCTTGCGGATTCGACCGGCGAGAAAGTTGGGTGCAAAGATGACGCCAACCACGCCGCCGGTCTCCCGCACGGCATCCAGGGCTTCCTCAGAGAGGAGGCGCGGGTGAGGGTTGATCCGCTGTGCACCGCTGTGGGTCGCGAAAACAGGTGCGCGGCTCAGCGCGCACACTTCCAACACGCCACGCTGGTTGAGGTGAGAGACATCGATCGCGATGCCGTAGTCGTTGAGCGCCCGCACGAGGTCTCGACCGAAGGGGGTGAGCCCGTCGCGCTCGTTGGAGCCTGGGCCCATCCCGGGCGTGCCCGCGCTGTTGGGGGCGAGGTGGACCAGCGTGAGGTACGCGACGCCGCGCTTGGCCAGCTCCGCGACCCGATCGACGCGTCGGTTGAGCATGTGGGCGCCCTCGACCCCAGCCATGAGACAGATCTTTCCGGGCTCAACGTCGGACCAGGCCCCGTTGTGGTGGACGCGCCGTAGGTCATCATGGGCCGCGCAGAGCGCGTCGACGACCGCGATCTGGCGCAGCATCTCCTCCCAGCGTGCCTCGCTCTCCCTGGGCCATCCGTGGATCCCCATGCAAGCGCCCCCGTAGGCGCCCTCGCGCATGCGCGGGAGGTCGGCGTGCCAGAAGAGCGGCTGGCCTGCGATACCAGGACGGTGACGTCTGGCGATGTCGTAACCGAAGAGTCTGTTCTGGAGGATGGAGTCGAGGTGGAGGTCGAAGAGGCCCACCTCGCGTTGGAGCGTCAGGGCGTCGTCAAGGGTGGCGTTCATGTGCCCGCGGGGGAGGGGAGGGGGAGCGTCGGTCGAAGCATGCGGCAGCGCCATCGCGAGCGCAAGGCCCGACACCTACCACGCGGGGCGCTATCGTGGCGCCACGCAGGGACAGCACGTCCGCCTTGCGGCGGGGGCCCAAAGCCCCTATGCGGGGCCCGGACAGGAGGGGCGGTCGCGAGCCCGCCTCGGCTTCACCCACCCGATCCTGGGACAGAGTCATGACGAGCGCAGTGGTCGCGATGCCCAACACCTTCCTGAATACAGGCCTCCCCCTCTTTGGGGCCTTCCCTTTCAAGGTCGCCTCTCTGGCGCCGGACGCGGTGCGCTGGGGCCGCAAAGAGCTGGCCCTGGCGGAGCAAGAGATGCCCGGGCTGATGGCGCTTCGCGCTGAGCACGGGGAGCGGAAGCCCCTGCGTGGGGCGCGGATCTCGGGCTCGCTGCATATGACGATTCAGACCGGAGTGCTGATCGAGACGCTGACCGCGCTCGGGGCGGAGGTCCGCTGGGCCTCCTGCAACATCTTCTCGACGCAGGATCACGCGGCCGCCGCGGTCGCGGTGGGCCCCGAGGGGAGCGCCGCGGCTCCCGCAGGTGTGCCCGTCTACGCATGGAAGGGAGAGACGCTCGAAGAGTACTGGTGGTGCACCCTCCAGACGCTCTTGTGGCCAGGCGAACAAGGCCCGACGCTGCTCCTGGACGACGGCGGTGACGCCACCCTCCTCGTCCATCTCGGGGTGGAGCATGAGCGCCGCGGTGAGCGCCCGAACGTCGCCAGCGCGACGAGCGAGGAAGAGCGCGTGGTGTACCGACTCCTGGGGCAGGTGTGGGACGAGCGAGGGCAAGGCTTCTGGCAGGCCCTCGCCGCGGATCTGCGGGGCGTCTCGGAGGAGACGACCACGGGTGTGCTGCGCCTCTACCGCATGCGAGACGAAGGGCGGCTCTTGTTCCCAGCGATCAACGTCAACGACAGCGTGACCAAGTCCAAGTTCGACAACATCTACGGCTGCCGGCACTCCTTGGTGGACGCCATCATGCGCGCGACGGACGTCATGCTGGCGGGCAAGCGCGCGCTGGTGTGCGGCTACGGCGACGTCGGCAAGGGCTCGGTGCAGTCCCTCTTGGCGCAGCACGCCAAGGTGTCGATCACGGAGATCGACCCGATCTGCGCGCTGCAGGCTTCCATGCATGGCTTGGACGTGATCACCGTAGAGGACGCGCTGCCGACCTTCGATGTCTTCGTCACCGCGACCGGCAACAAGGACATCATCCGCGCCGAGCACATGCGCCAGATGAAGCACAACGCGGTGGTCTGCAACATCGGCCACTTCGACAATGAGATCGACATGGCAGGCTTGGAGGACTGGCTGCGCGAAGGCAGGGTCCAGAAGATCGAGATCAAGCCGCAGGTCCACGAGTGGCGCTTCCTGGACACGACGCACGGGCCCGAGGGTGGGCCCCACAGCGTGATCATCTTGGCCGAGGGGCGCCTCGTGAACCTGGGTTGCGCGACAGGCCACCCTAGCTTCGTCATGAGCGCCTCCTTCACCAACCAGGTGCTGGCGCAGATGGAGCTGCACGCCAACGCTGAGGCCTATGGGCTGAACGTCATCACCTTGCCGCGGCACCTGGATGAATACGTCGCGCGCCTCCACCTCGGCGCGTTCCAGGCAAAGCTGACGCAGCTCTCGTCCGAGCAAGCCGCCTACATCGGTGTCGCTGTCGAGGGGCCTTACAAGTCGGACGCTTACCGCTACTGAGCCCTCAGCTCTGCGGGAAGCGCGCCCTCGGGCCGGCCATCCTGAACCTCGGCCCCATCCGCACAGCGAGTCGCGTCACCCCGTGGTAGAGCTCGCCGTCGAGCACGGGGTCCATCGTACGTCCTGGGTCACATTGGACGTCGAGCGTCTGCGCGCAGCCGTCGAAGGCGCGCGGGAGCAGCGCATCCACGCTGCCGCCGCGGGCGAGCGTTGGCCAGATGCGGGCCATCTCGGCCGCGCTCACGTGCCCCGCGTGGACATGCATTTTGCCGCCACCCGCCTGGGGGAAGACGTAGAGCACCTTGTTGAGGTCCAGGGGGAGAGAGGCACAGTGCAGGGCGGTGTGCTCTCTCACGATCTCGCCCTCGGCGTCGCGGACCCACTCCCCGTCGACCTTGACCTCCCCCCGGAGGGGGCGCAGGTAGGTCTCCTCCGCGTCTCGAAGGCCTTGGGGCTTGAAGCGGTCCAGGGGGCCCCGCCAGAGCGAACGCGTGATCGCGACACCAAACATGGCGCTGCACACGCCGATAATGCGCAGCGCTCCGCGACCTGCACGCCCCGCGTAGAAGGGGATGAAGAAGTTTGCGCCGTAGCCTGCGAGCGCGTTGCCGAAGCCGATGCGCCGAAAGGGTCGCGTCTCGCCCTCTGGGGTCCGTTGTTCGCCCTCGAACACGAGGGAGGGCACGCTCACCTCGTGGAGCGCCTCGCCGTGGGTCAGCGCTCCCACGCTGTCCCGCACGATCTCCTCCGGTGAGCCGCGCAACCCGATGGCTTTGGCGACAAAGTCCACGGTGCCGCCTCGGGTAGGTACGAACACCCTGTCCCTGGCGGTCGCGTCGATTCCCTCCAGCTCTGCGAGGGTGTTGATCATCCAGTGGAGCGCGCCGTCGCCGCCGTCAGCGACCCAGTAGTCCGGTGCATCGCTTAGCAGCGCTGTGATCGCGCCTTGCAGGGCGTCGACGTCAGGCGTGCGCACCACCGACCCCGCACCCTGCACCAACGTCTGCAAGCGCTCGTAGCGTTGTGGTTGGGCGACGTTCTTGCGCGAGTTCGGGTTGAAGATGACCCCAAGCTGGGGCTGCGCGGAGGCGTTGGTCACGATTCGCTGGGGGTGGAGTCGGAGGGAGGGTCAAAGAGAGAGAGGGTCGCAGCCACGCTATCGGCGTTGCTCTCACGGTCCCGCTCGGCGCGGCGCGGGGGTGCCGCGGCTCGGAGCAGCGAGCGGCGGGGCAACCCAGGGCCATGGGCGGGAGCCTCAGCCTTCGCCTCGGGCGTGGCCCAAGCCTCGCGCAGCGTGGTCGGCTGCAGCAAAGGGCGGCCGAGCGCGCGGTGGAAGGGAGACCACCCGGGGGTCTGGTGCTGCGCGAACATGCTCATCCGCGCGTCAAGGTTGTCGAGGTAGTGCAGGGCTTGCGCTTCGGCGGTCTTGGGCCGCTTGGGGGAGCCGTACTCGTACTCGCCATGGTGGCTGAGCACCATGTGCTGGAGCTCCCACACCAGCTCCTTGGGGATGTCGCCCAGGCGGCCTGCGATCTCTGCGATGAAGCTGGACATGGCGGGGATGTGGCCCACGAGCCGCCCTTGGTCACCGTAGTTGGGATCTAGATCTCCCTCCAGCTCCCACACCTTGCCGAGATCGTGCAGCAGCGCGCCGGCGACGAGCAGCTCTTCACGGACGAGCCCGGGGTAGTAGGCGTCGTAGTGCTTGGCCAGCACACTGGCGAGCCGACACATGGAGAGCGTGTGCTCCACCAGGCCCCCGCGGTACGCGTGGTGGTTCCCGGTGGCGGCCGGGACGACGCCGAGGCGTGCCTCGATGGTCGGATCCGCGAGGACGGCGTCCACCAAGCGCAGGAGGGGGGGGCTCACGAGGCACTCGCGGACATGGCGCTTGAGCTCGTCTACCAAGACCGAGGCGGGCCAGCGGGAGGTCGGCAGGAGGCGCGCCCAGTCCTCGTCAGCCACAGCCGTCTCCGTGACGGTCTCCACGATCACCTGGAGCTCGTCGCGATAGGTCTCGACCTTGGCCTCGATCCAGTAGACACCAGGGGTCTCAAAGTTCGCAGGGACCACGTTCTCTGGCGACCAGATGCGCGCCTGCACGACACTCGTCGCGTCCGCGATCTCCAGCGTGAGGTAGGGGCTGCCTTGCCGCGTCAGCAGCTCACGGTGCCGTCGCGCCAGGTAGGTTCCACGCAGTCGCTGTCCTGCCTCCAAGCTGCTCAGAGGTGGCGGTGGCGGCCGGCGTTCGGACGCTTGGGGCGAGGTCATGGCGGATACTCCGGGGGTGAGCCTGCCGCGGGGGACCTCAGGGGAGCGAAAGTTGCCTTTGTCCGGTGAAGCGGAATAGGCTCGTCTCCTGGGAGGGTTGCCCCGGGCGCGACGCGTGAGCGAGCGCAGTCGTGCGCTGAGTACGCAACCAAGCACGCCCGGCGTCCACGGTCGAGAGTCTCGATGCCATCCAAGCCTTCTGCAACCTCTACCTGCCCGGCCTGTGGGGCCCCGCTGTCCTCGCAGGATCTCTTCTGTCCCGCGTGCGGAGCGCCGCAGGTACGGGGGGGGAGCGTTCGTGGTAGCGCCGCCCAGGACTTCGCTGCGCCCGAGCGAGGTGCAGAGGGCCGCTACATCGGCCGCACCGTGCATGGGCGTTTCCTCATCACCAAGCGCATCGCGACGGGCGGTATGGGCGAGGTCTATCTCGCCGTCCATCAGGAGCTGGGGTCCAAGGTCGCGGTTAAGGTGCTCTCGCGGGCCGCGTCCGACGACGAGTCGATGGTCAAGCGCTTCGTGAACGAGGCCCGCTCCTCGTGCCGCATCGCGCATCCCTATGCGGTCGTCGTTCACGACCTCGCCCGCCTCGAGGACGGAACGCCCTACATGGTCATGGAGTACGTCCCTGGCCTGTCCCTGACTGAGTTCCTGCGCAAGCATGGCGCCCTCCCGTGGCCTCTCGCCGTGCGGCTCGCCACGCAGCTCACGGAGGTGCTCGGCTGCGCCCATGCGCAGCGGGTGATCCACCGGGACATCAAGCCGGACAACGTCATGGTCGTGGAGGCCCCCGGGGGTCGCTACAGCGTCAAGATGCTGGACTTCGGAATCGCCAAGATTCTCGACGATGAGATGGGCGCGGGTCTGACCCAGACGGGCATGACCTTCGGCACGCCCGAGTACATGTCCCCGGAACAGGCCCAAGGAGCCGACGTGGACGCCCGCTCGGACGTCTACGCGCTGGGAGCGCTCCTCTTCGCCATGATCGCAGGCCGCCCACCCTTCGAAAACAAGAACAAGTACCAGCTCCTCCACCAGCACATCCACGACGCGCCGCCTCGCCTCGACGGGGTCGTCGCGGGCACCTTGCCCCGCGCGCTCGCCGACCTTGTGGAGCGGATGCTCGCCAAAGACCCTGCGCGGCGTCCCGCGTCGATGGAGGAAGTGCAGGCCCACCTCGAACGCCTCCGCGCCGATCCGGATGCTGGTCGACAGCTCGCCACGGGTCCGGAGCCCAGGGCAAGCGGTGCACGCCATGAGCCCCCCGTGCGGCGGCGGGAAGCCCCGGAGGTTGTGCCGGTGCCGCGCGCCGCGATGGGGCGCAAGCCGGCAGCGCGCCCAGAGCCATCCCTCGCCTTCGATGACGAGGGGGCCGCGCAAGGTGCCTTCGCATGGGAGGCGGACGACGACACCGCGTCGGATAACCCGGAACGCTGGACAGCCCGACCCACGGGAGCCTCGCGGCGTGCTGGCGCCTCGGAGGCCTTCGCCTTGGACGCGGAGCCGACAGGTGGACATCAGACCTGGCAGATCGCCCCAGAGTGGGAGCCGGTCGGCGTCGGGTCCGGTCCATCTGGAGGGCGGTCGTGGCTCCTTTGGGGCAGCGCAGCAGCGGCCGCCTTGGCCGTCCTCGCCCTCCTCGGCACCCTCGCCTACGCGTGGTTGCGCGCCGACCAAGAAGCCGCGCCTGGGGAGCCCTCCATCGCCTCCACCGCAGCGTCGTCCGCTGAACCTAGCGCGGCCGAGGGCCCGGTGGGTGCCCTAGAGGCCGCTCCTCAGGAAGGTGGCCCCGAGGACGGGCAGCCCAGCCCCTCTGAGGGCACCGCCGCCATGGGCATGATCGGGCAGGAGGCTCGTGTTCGGCGCGCCTGGGGTACGCTGCAGGAGGGCCGCCTGGAGGAGTTCCGTGTGGAGCTGGAGGCGCTCGAGGCGGAGTACGCCGCCGCGCCCCCGCATGACCTCGTCCGACTCCGCGCGCAGTTCACGACGCTCGTCGAGGAAGACCAAGAGATCGAGCGCTTGTTGGCAGCCAATGACTGCAACCGCGCCGACGAGATCGTGCGCGGGCAGCGTGAGCGCTATAGCCGCGCTGTCTCCGTCCGGCACTTCCCCGGTCTCAACGCCTGCCGCGAGCGGCGGGATTGCCTTCGCCAGGGAGGCACCAACTGTGGCCGTCCACCGCAGGCGGCCCGCCCCTCGGCTCCCCCGCAACCCTCCGCGCGCCCTGCCGCTTCCCCGCAGCCAACGCCAGCGGCAGGGCGCCCCGCTGCTGCGCCTCCTGCTGGACCCCCTGCCGCCCGGCCAGCGTCTCCCGCGCAGCCCACGCCACCGGCGGAGCGACCCAGCCCGACTCCTGCGCAGCCCGAGCCCAGGCCGGCACAGCCCGCTCCAGCCGCTGAACGCCCTGCTGCAGCACCTGCCCGCCCTGCGCAGCCCAGCCCCAATTGGCGCCCACCGCCGAGTCTCTTCGAGGAGTAGGCGCGGGCGAGGGCCCGCCGCGGAGCCCGTGCCTCTCACGCATTCCCCCGCCTCGCGCGGTGAACCACCCCAGGGCTTGGATCGCGCGCGACGCAGAGATCCCACCGCAGTCTGCGGAGCGGGAGGAGAGGATGCTGGGGGCCTGCTGAAGAGAGCCGACGACCGGACTCGAACCGGTGACCTGCTCATTACGAATGAGCTGCTCTACCAACTGAGCTACGTCGGCAGGGAGCGCGTGCATAGCCGCGGAGGCCGGGGGCTGTCAAGGGGAATGCTCGCAGCCGCGATGCCGCGATCGCGGGGGCTGCCGGAGGTTCTTGTGGCGTCGCGGGGCGACCGGGTGGCGTAGACGACGGGTGCGGGTACTCGGTCCGAGGGCGTGTGGCGGGTCGAAGAGGAGGGCCGCGGCCACTCCCCCCCGCTCTTGCAGCGTCTATGCGTCGGTCATGGACAACGCGACATCGTAGATCATGTCCTCCTGGCCACCGACCATGCGCCGTCGGCCTAGCTCGACGAGGATGTCTCGGGCGTCCAGCCCGAAGTGCGCAGCGGCACGCTCGGCGTGGAGGAGGAAGGAAGAGTAGACCCCGGCGTAGCCAAGCATGAGGGCGTTGCCGTCCGTCTGTACGGGGCGCTGCTGGAGCGGGCGGACCAGCTGGTCTGCGGCGTCTGCCAGCGCGTAGAGGTCAGCGCCAGTGTCGATGCCCATGCGGTGCAGCACGCCGACCAGCACCTCCAACGCACAGTTGCCAGCACCGGCGCCCATCCCGGCGAGCGAGCCATCGAGGCGGCTGGCGCCCGCTTCGTAGGCCAGGACCGTGTTCGCTACGCCCAAGCCAAGGTTGTTGTGGTTGTGGAAGCCGATCTCGCAGGGCAGGTGCTCGACGAGCGCGCGAACGCGCTCCGTGGTCTCGTGCATCAGCAATGCGCCCGCTGAGTCAGTGACGTAGACGCAGTGTGCACCGTAATCGGCGAGCTTCTGCGCTTGCTCGAGCAGCGCCAGGGTCGGGATCTGATGCGCCATCATCAGAAAGCATGCGACGTCCATCCCCAAAGAGCGTCCCATCTCCACATGTTGCTTGGCGATGTCCGCCTCGGTGCAGTGGGTCGCCACGCGCAGCGTTCTGACGCCCGCGCGCTGTGCGTCCTTGAGGTCCTCCACGGTGCCGATTCCGGGCAGAAGGAGCGCCGCGAGCCGCGCGTGTGTGAGGACCTCAGCGACCGCCTCGATATAGGCGAGCTCAGGCGCCGCCGAGAAACCATAGGTGAACGAGTTGCCCGCGAGGCCATCCCCGTGGCTGACCTCGATCAGGTCTACCTTCGCGCGGTCGAGCGCGCGTGCGATGCGCACCATGTCCTCCACGCTGTACTGATGGGCAATGGCGTGCATGCCGTCGCGTAGGGTCACGTCTTGGAGGAGCGGACGTCGGAGGGGAGTCGTCGTGGTCATGTCGGCTCCTCGCCGGCCAAGTGGGAAGCCAGGCGTTCACCGACGGCCAGCGCCGCGGCGGTCATGATGTCGAGGTTGCCTGCGTAGGGTGGGAGGTAGTCACCGCTGCCCTCCACCTCCAGGAACACGCTGACCTGGAGCCCGACCGCGGGGGGCTTGCCAGGGCGCCGGAGCGGAGGGTCACGGTGCCAGAGGAAGTAGGGGCGCTGGGCCAGGCGGTAGCCGGGAACGTAACGCGCGACCTGCGCGACCATGGCGCGCACCGCGTGCTCAATGTCGGGTTCGCATCCGGTGGGGGCGTCGGGCAAGAAGGCGTGGACCGTGTCTCGCATGAGCAGGGGAGGGTCGGCAGGGTTCAAGATGATGATGGCTTTGCCCTCCTCCACCCCACACACCTGCTCCAGCGCCCGGCCGGTGGTCCTCGTGAACTCGTCGATGTTGGCGCGGGTGCCCGGGCCTGCGGACTTGCTTGCGATCGACGCGACGATCTCGCCGGACTGCACGGGCTGCACGCGTGAGATCGCGTAAAGAATGGGCAGGGTCGCCTGGCCGCCGCACGTCACCAGGTTCACGTTGGGTGCGTCCAGGTGCTCGTCCAGGTTGACGACCGGCACGACGTAGGGCCCGATCGCGGCGGGCGTCAGGTCGATGAGTCTTCGACCGCTGCCCCGGAGCATGGCGTCGTGCTCCACGTGGGCCTTCGCGCTGGTGGCATCGAAGACGAGCGCAATGTTCTCCCATGCGGGGGTCCGCATCAGGCCTTGCAGGCCTTCCGCGAACACGTCCACGCCGAGCGCGGCGGCGCGGCGCAAGCCGTCCGACGCGGGATCCACGCCGACGAAGGCCGCGCAGTGTACACGGCCTCCTCGGCGCAGGGTCTTCATCAGGAGGTCCGTGCCGATGTTGCCGGTGCCGATGATCGCCGCGTTGCAGCGCTGGGATACCATGGTGGGCTCGTGGCTCAGGTAAAGCGGAGCGAGACGCTCCCGAGGGTCCCGAAGGACGCGTCGAAGACATCCCCAGCGGAGGCGGGGAGTGTGGGGCCGAGCGCGCCGGAGAGAACGATGTGGCCCGGCCTCAGCCGGTGGACCCCGTTGTTGTGGCTCCGCAGCGTGTTCGCGAGCCAAGCCACCGCCTCCAGCGGGTGTCCGAGACAGGCCGCGCCGGCTCCTGTTGACAGCGTTTGGCCACCTTTGCGGAGCGCCATACCCTCCACGCGGAGGTCTAGGCTGCGCGGGTCCGTGAGTTGGTTCCCGATCACGAACGCGGCGCTGGACGCGTTGTCGGCGATGGTGTCCTCGAAGCGAATCTTCCAGTCAGCGACTCGGGAATCAATGACCTCGATCGCAGGTGCGACAGCCTCTGTCGCACGCAGGATGTCCCACGCTCGGACGGGGCGCTCAGGCAGCGGGCGGCCGATGAGGAAGGCGATCTCAGCCTCAACCTTCGGCGCGATCAAGGCGTCGGCCGGCTGGGCACGCCCCGCCGCGATGGCCATCGAGGGCAGGAGCACGCCGAAGTCCGGGCGGTCCACGCCGAGCTGGCGCTGGACGGCGAGGCTCGTGAGGCCGACCTTGTAACCCAGCGCGAGGTCGTGGTGATCACCCTGGGCGGTGGTGCCCGGGGCGCCGGGGGGGCGCTCCTCCCGAGCCCGCCGCTCCATCCAGAGGCTCTGAACACGGTAAGCGTCCTCCTCCTCAAGAGCACGAAAGCGCTGGGTCGGGGGCGCCACGGGGAGGCGGTCGCGCCAGGCGACGTAGAGCTCGTCGGCGAGGGCTTCGTGAAGGTTCATGGGTCGAGCTCGACGAGAGGGTGATTCGGTGGGAGCACAGCGACACCTTGCATCTCAATGAGCAGGTTCGGGTGCGGCAGGGCCGCGACTGCGACGGTGGTGCGCACGGGCCCTGTCGCGGCGTCGAAGTAGCGGTTGTAGACGGCGTTGTATCCTGGGAAGTCCTCCATGGACACCAGGTAGGTGGTGACGCTCGCAAGATGAGCCAGGCTCGCCTCCGCGGCCTCGAGGATGGCTCGCATGTTCTCGATCACCGCCGCAGTTTGGGCCGCGATGTCCAAGTGAACGCGGCCGTCGGGATCCACCCGGACGCCCTCGTGGGTCCCGTCGGGCCGGCGGCACGAAGTGCCGCAGAGGTAGAGGTGTCGCCCCACGAGCCTCGCATGAGGGTAGTGGGCGAGCGCGGGCGCGCGTGTGGTGTCGAGGCGGAAGTTTCGGCCGTGGGTCATGTGGCTACCGGTTGTGTAAGGACGAGCGGCTCCGTGAAGAAGTCGAGCGACACGTCTCCGCCCTCGCGTCCCAGGCCCGAGAGGCCTACGCCGCCGAAGGGCACGCGTAGATCACGGACCATCCAGTCGTTGATCCACACCATGCCTACGTTGAGGGCACCCCCGACACGTGCGGCCCGTTCCTCGTCACGCGTCCAGACGGTCGCGCAGAGCCCGTAACGGGAGTCATTGGCCAAGCGGATGGCCTCCTCTTCGGTGGTGAAGGGCATCAGGTGGGCTACGGGTCCGAATACCTCCTCCTGCAGAAAGGGGTGGTGATGCGGCAAACCCTCCAAGAGGGTGGGGAGGCACCAGTGACCTCCCGCGAGGCGAGGGTCGTCGAGCGTCGGTGGGTGTGCCCCTCCGGTGATCAGTGTCGCTCCCGCGTCGAGCGCATCACGCAGGGCAGCCCAGACCTTCCGTTGCTGGCTTTCGGAGATCAGCGGGCCGAGGGTGGTACGGGGGTCGTCAGGAGCACCGGAGCGGAGCTGCGCGCTACGAGCGCGCAAGGCCTCCCGGAAGGTGTCGTAGAGGCCCTCCTGGACGTAGATCCGCTCGGTGCACAGGCAGACCTGCCCGCAGTTGGTGAACGTGGATCGCATCGTCCCTGCGAGGGCAGCGTCGAGGTCGGCGTCCTCGAAAATGATCGCGGGGTTCTTGCCGCCCAGCTCCAAGGAGCACTTGGCGAGGCGCTGCGCAGCAGCGCGGTGAATCGCCTGGCCGGTAGGGGATGAGCCCGTGAAGGTGATGGCGCGCACCTGCGGGTGATTCGCCAGGGCCTCGCCAGCGCTGCCGAGCCCGAACCCGTGCACCACGTTGAACACTCCAGGTGGTGCGCCAGCCTCGTGAAAGGCCTCCGCGAGGAGGGTCGCGGTAGAGGGGGTCAGCTCGCTGGCCTTCGCCACCACCGTGTTCCCGGCGATCAGGGCTGGCGCGACCTTCCAGGTCATCAGGAGGAGCGGTAGGTTCCACGGACAGATGACCGCGACGACACCCAAGGGCTTGCGCAGCACGCGATGAACGAACGCGGCCCCGCTCGGCAGCAGCTGGTCGTAGCGCGGTGCCTGCCGCTCCCGACCCGCCTGCGCGAAGAAGCGGAAGTTCGCGGAAGCGCGCGGAATGTCCATGGAGCGGGCGAGGGCCAGCGGCTTGCCCGTGTCCGCGGCCTCAGCGGCCGCGAGCTCCTCAGCGCGGCTCTCAAGACATGCCGCCACCCGCTCGAGGAGGGCGGCGCGCTCTTCGAGTGAGGAGGTACCCCATCCATTCGCGTAGGCGCGCGCCGCTGCGCGCACCGCGTCGTCCACATCGGGCGCCCCCGCGTGGGCCACGACACAGAGCGTCTGGCCCGTCGTAGGGCTCCGCTTCTCGAAGGTGCGGCCCTGCGCTGCTTCGCGGAAGCAGCCGTCGATGTAGAGGGAGCGAAAGGCGAGAGCGGTCATCGGCGCGTCGGGCAAGAGGGCTTCACATGGAGCGCCACGCTTGCCACGCAGCGCGGTGCGGTGCCGATGATGGATCAGGTCGCGCCAAGCGCGCAAGGGGGCCGCTCCTCGACCGCGCAGCGGCGCGCGGGGCATTCGGTCTAGGGGGACGGGGATCCCACCTCCGGTAGCGCGCCTGGGTCCCCAGGAAGCACGACCCAGAACGTGCTTCCCTCACCCCGGACGCTCTCGAAGTCCAAGGTGCCACCCAGGAGCGTAGCCAGGCGGTGGCTGATCGAGAGGCCAAGGCCAGTCCCTTCGTGGCGCTTGGTCGTCCCGTCGTCGAGCTGGGTGAAGGGCTGGAAGAGGCGCGTACAGTCCTCAGGCCGGATGCCAGGGCCGGTGTCACGCACCTCGATCCTGAGGGCAGCACCCTCAGCGCGCGCGTGGACCTCAATACCACCAGCGTCGGTGAACTTCATGGCGTTGGAGAGCAGGTTCAGCAGGATCTGCTCAATCCTTCGTCGGTCGCTCATGATGGGGCGGATCGTCGGGTCGATCTGGAGCGTCAGGCTAAGGCCCTTGCGCGCGATCTGGGGCCTGAGCGAGTCGCAAACCCGCTCGATGGACGCCCGTACATCCACGGGCTCGGAGTCACACGCGAACTGTCCGGCCTCGATCTTCGAGAGGTCCAAAATGTCGTTGATCAGGGCCAGCAGGTGCTCCGCGCTTCGCCCGACCATCCCCAACTGCTTCTCCTGTTCAGCGTTGATAGGGCCGGCGAGCCCTTGGTGGAGGATGGCCGTGAAGCCCAGGATGGAGTTCAGAGGGGTCCTGAGCTCATGGGACATCGTCGCGAGAAACGCCGACTTCAAGCGGTCCGCGGATTCGGCGCGGTCCCTCGCCGCGGCCAGCTCGTCCAGGAGCCTTCTCTGGCGCTCGTCGCTGGCACGCAGGCGCGCCGTTGTGCGCTTGAGTAACGCGCTCCACGTGAGCGCAGCGACGAGCACCAGCGCTGCGGCCGCGAGAACCCAGGGCAGCCAGGGAGGCCACCCCGGGGGCATGCCGCGGTCCGTCCAGCGCTGGAGGGAGCGATAGTAGGCGGAGCCAGGGTTGTCCTTGAGCCTGCGCAGACCCCGGTCGATCGCGCGCAAGCGTGTGCCGTCAGACTCCCGAGGTGCAGCAAAGTAGAGGCCCGTCGGGCTGAACAGGATGGCGGTGTCGACGAGCCCGTGGTCCTCGGCGTGGACCAGCCCGTAGAAGCGGTTGGTGACGACCGCGTCTGCTTCGTTCGACGCGACCGCACGGAACGCCGCCTCGAAGTCGGCGGCCAGGACCAGCTCCGCAGAGATACCGAACCCTGCGATGACATCACGGAACTCCTGCTCCTGCACGGAGCCCTCCAGCAGCGCGATACGTCGGCCCTCCAGGTCGGGAAGCGCGCGGATACCGGTCCCCTCACGCGCGTACACCTGGCTCCAGCTCGAGAGCACCGGCTCCTCATGGAAAGCGAAGCGTTGTTCCCGCGCGGCCGTTCGGGCGACATCCGGCATCAGGTCCAGATCGCCGCGCTCCAGGCGCTCCAGGCCTTCGTTCCAGGTGCCGGGGACGTAGCGCAGCGACCAGCCCTCGCGGGTCGCGATATCCTCCAGGATGTCGACAAACACCCCCTGTGGGGTCCCAGCGCCGTCCCATCCAATCTTGGGTAGGTTCTGGTAGAGGCCAATGCGCAGCTCGGCAGCGCTCACGAGCGCCGGGAACAGGAGCGCCGAGAACACGAGCGCCGGGAACAGGAGCGCCGGGAACAGGAGCGTCCCCAGCCTTGCCCTCGTCGGGGCGCAGCGCCGAGGGCGCCACCGCTGCACGGGAGGTCCCCCACCGAGGGACTGGCCACGAGGCCCGCTCCTAACTCTCGCGTCCATGACGCGCCTCCCTTGCATCTAATTGCGTGACAGCGCAGAGAGGTCTAGCGTTGCGCCGGGAAGCTCTCCCGTCAAGCGATGGTCCCTCTTGGAGCGTTCGATGCCTGCCTGGACCCGAAACACCTGCCTCGTCTCGCTCTACCTCGGCCTGTTGGTCGGGCTGCTCGCCTGCGGTCGCACAGGCGAGGACATCGACGCCTTCGGCCCCGTGGACGTGCGCGGCGATGCCGCCTTCTTCGATGACATTGAGATCCCACCCGATCCTTCCGCACTCCTCGTGGTGACGCCCGACGAGCTGGTCTTCGATGACGGCGCGGCCACCGTGGGAGGCGGCCCCGCACGCATCACAGTGGAGAACGTCGGCGACGCGCCAGGCAGCGTTCAGGAGGTCTCGTACGAGGGCAGCAGCTTCTTCGGACTCGGGCCGGAGGTGCTGGACCTGCCGGTGACCCTGCAGACCGGCCAAGAGTGGCAGCTCTCGGTGGCGCGCTTGGACCTCCAGCCCAACATCGACGGCGGCTACATCAGACTTCTGACGCAAGTAGGTGACGCGCTCCTGCCCCAGTACGTGCCCGTCTACGTGCGGCCGCCGGTCTGTCCGGAGTACCGCGTGCGCTGCGGAGACGGCGTTCGGACCTCCACCACAGGGGTGCTGCGGACCGAGCCCCTGCGTCGCGTCGAGTGTCTGGTCGAGGGTCTCGACGGCTGGGCCTTGGGGTGGCAGCTCGTGCAGCGCGCTCCAGCGTCGTCCGAGCGACTGAACGTGGCCGCCGACGGCCGCGCGTTCAGCCTCGCCATCGATACGTCCGGCGACTACCTTGTCGAGCTCGACATGGAGCGCGGTGACGGGGCTCGCCCGTGCCTGCCGCAGCTCATTCGCTTGCTGGCGGCCCCCACATCGGATCTGCACGTCGAACTGACGTGGTCCCGATCCCCCACCCAGGTCTCGACGCGGGGCGGTGGCATGGACCTCGATCTGCACTTCCTCTGGCGAGATCGCGGCGGCTGGGGGAGCACGCCCTGGGATGTCCACTTCCGCAACATGACGCCCGCAGACTGGGGGAGCACGAACCCCACCCTCGATCGCGATGACACCTCCGGTTTTGGTCCGGAGAACCTGAACATCATGTTCCCTGTCCAAGGCGAGCGTTACCGGGTAGGGGTCCACGGCTACAGCGTCCGCGGGACCGTGTACGCCAACCTCCGTATCTACGTCCGCGGCCAGCTCCGCGTGAGCGCACAGTCCCCGCCGATGGACGCCACAGGTCAGTTCTGGGAGGCCGTCGAGATCCTGTGGGACGACTGGTCTCCGACCTTCCAGGCTGTCGACCAGATGTATCGGAACATGTGCGCTTCACCCCTGGCCTCAGGCGACTGCATCCGCCGCTGAGACCCTCACGGGGCCACCCGACCTACCGCCGCTGAGACCCTCACGGGGCCGCCCGACCTGCCGCCGCTGAGACCCTCACGGGGCCGAGAGACTTACGCGGGTCAGGCACCCCGGGTGGGGTGCTCGCTGGCAAAGGCGCCGCGCTTGCTGGGCCAAGATGGCCCGCCCCCAGGGGCTAGCGCGAGATCTCGACGCGGCCGCCATCGGCCACGGTGCAGGTGATGCCTCCGCTGGTCGCGTAGGTCCCGGAGAAGCTCCCGCGAGCCAGGTTGGCGTTGACGACCTCGTCGATGCGCATCGTGAGGTTGTTGTCGCGCTCGACGATCGTCGCGGTGTTGTCCCGATGGTCACGGCCCTCGAAGGCACCAGCGAGCATCAGGCGGGTGTTGTTTCCGTTGCCGGTCATCCGGTAGTTTCCGTTGCCAAAGCTAGCGCTTAGGTCCGTGTTCGCCCCGCTGATCTGGCCGGTGACAAAGTAGCTGTGGGCGCGATCGGGCTGGGTCGCGGAGGACCAGCGGCAGCGCGCAGTGTAGGTCACCTCAAAGGTCCATGTCCCCGCCCATTGGATGTCTGGCGCCGGGGCAGGCTCCTCCGGTGTCGGCGGAGGAGGTGTGGTGTCGGGAGGCGGGGCGAGGCGTCGGCAGACGCCGTGGGGCGGGGTCGGGGGCGTCCCGGGGCCGGTGCCGGGGGGGTTGGTGGGCGGGTTGGTTGGGGGGTTGGTGGGCGGGTTGGTTGGGGGTGTCGTGGGTGGGGTACCGTCATCCAGGGGGCACTCGTCCAGGCAGAACCCCACACAGGTGGCGTCTCCCTCGCATGCGGCGGCGCAGAAGGTGGCGCACGTCAGTCCGCAGGAGCGGGCGCACTCCTCTTCGCAGTCGTCATCGAAGAAGTCGCAGGCCATGGCGCACTCCTCGAAGCACTGCATGGGCGTATTCTTCTGCCTGCCCAGGTCGCAACCGAAGCCGCTGGCGCAGTCTGCGTCGCGCGTGCAGGCGGCGCCGTCACCTCCGGATGGGCTCGGATCAACGGTGTCCGCAGGGTTCGGCGATGCGTCGGCCTCGTCTTGACCGCTGTCGCCACCGCACGCGAAGAGCAGGGCTGCGATAGCGCACCCTGCGAGGGACCAGCCAAGGCGCCGCGCGCGCCCGGGCTGGCTGTGCAGAGGGGAGTGGTGGATAGGGGTGAACATTGGCGACCTCCATGGTGTTGTGGTGCGACGGGAGCGCTTGGGTGATGGTGCCCATCTTCCCCCTCGCGACCGCCCATGCTAGGGAGGGGTCCCGATCGCCTCAAAGGCGGGTTGATGTCCTCTGATGTCCTGGCCGCTGGTCACGAGGTCACGGTCAGCGCGAGATCCATGCGAGCCGGAGCGGAGCCAGTGGTTGCGTCAGAGGGAGAGGGTGTCGCCGTGGCTCCTGGTGCCGGGCAGCCGCGTCTGCCTGCGCTGTGGCGGGTCCCCAACCCCCCGCGGCCTTTCGTGGGCCGTGGGCCCTGCGTGGAGAAGGTCGTCGCCGCGTTGGAGGTGGGGCCTCTGGTGTTGATCACGGGGGAGGCGGGTGTCGGGAAGAGCGCGCTGGCGCTCCATGCGGTGGCCGCGGCGTCGGACAAGCTGGGGTTGATTCCTGCGCGTCGGGCTCGGGTTCAGGGAGGGGCCTGGGTCGTTGAGCCCTTGGAGCAGCAGCTGCGCCGGCTGCTGGCCTGGGGAGAGCTGGTCGCTCCGGACTGGCGTGTGCTGGATGCAGACCCCGGCGCGGCTTGGGATGCGCTGGTGGAACTAGCAGAGCGGGGTGGGTGGTGCGTGCTGATCGATGACGCAGACGCCTTCGCGACCCACGAGCTTGAGCAGCTTGTGCATGCCGTCGTGCGCTGGTGTTCCCGGTCCCGCTGGTTGATCACGCAGCGCGCGGTGGGCGCGGCGATGGCGGGGTTGGCTCCCGTCGTGCGTGTCGGAGCGCTCGGCGCGGCAGCGCAGCGCGCTTGGCTGCGGGAGGTGGGTCTGACCGACGGAGAGGTCGATGCCCTCGTCACCGAGGGTGGCGGTGTCCCTGCTGTGCTTGCTGCGGCACTGGCGAGTCGGGTGGCGCCCTCCGGCGAAGGTGGAGAGGACGCCTGGGCTGATCTGGCTCTGTTGAAGCGCCCGCTGCGTCCGGACGTGCTCGCGAGGGTCGGCATCGACGTCGGCGCGCCCGCGATTCAGGGTGGCGTCGCGGCTGGTCGGGTGCGCGTGCTGCCCGAGGGCTATGTGGTGTTGCGTTCCTTCGGTCGTCCCGTCGACATCGTCGGGGCAGCGGGGAACGAGGCGGGCAGTGCGGGTCGGCGTTCGGCCTTGGCGCAGCGCCTCAGTGCTGCTGAGGACGAGGGCGCGTTGCTGGAGGCGCTGCGCCTGTGGTTGGAGTTGGGCCGTGACGCGGAGGCCCTAGCGTTACTGGAGCGGTGGGGGGAGGTGCTGTGTGAGCGGGGCTGCGCGGCGGAGCTGTGGTCTCTCCTCCGCGGGTGCGACGGTGCGCTCGGGCGCGATGTGGCGCTGGAGGACTGGCTGCAGTGGGCCGCGTGGGAGTGGGGATCGCCGGAGGTCGACGCGGCGATCTCGCGATGCGATGCTCCCCGGTGGCGCCCGCTGATCCTCCGCGCACGTGTCGCGCTGAACCGGGGCCGTTTTCCGGAGGCGGTCGTGTTGGCGCAGCGAGCCTACGCGGTCGCCGACACGCCGGTGCAGCGTGACCGCGCCTTGCTCCGAGCGGCGCGTGCGCTCTACTCCCTCGGCCGCCCGGAGGACACACTCGCGCTTATCGGCCTCTGCAGCTCTCAGGAGGGCGGTGTCCTGGTGGAGAGCGCGGTGCTCCGCGCAGAGTGCCTAGCGCTGACCCCGGAGGGGGCGGAGGCGGCTCGTGTGGTCGAGGAGCTGCTCGACCACCTGCCTCGTCTTGCCTCGGGGCTGCGGGTGCGGGCGTACCTCGGCATCGCGCGGGTCCACTTGCTGCGGCAGCGGCTGAGGGATGGGGAGCGCATCATCACGAGCCTGTTGCAGGTTGGGGCGGCGCGCGTTCAGGACTCGGTGTTGATGCGCACGGCTCTGGAGCTGGCGGCCTATGTCGCGGTCAATCGCGCGGACTTCGGGACGCTGCGCAGCTTGGTCGCGCGGCTGTCGGGCCCTGGCGTGTCGGAGACACGGCGGCTCTTCCTGCAGTCCTACGAGGCTGTCGCTGCGGAGTGGCAGGAGAGCGCCGGGAGCTATAGCGCTAGGGTCCGGACCTTGGTGGACGCCTCATCTGAGGCGGGCGAGGGGATGGCGCAGGACGTACGTGTGTATGCGGACGTGCTCCTCCTGCGGGATCAGATGCGCCGCGGTCTTGAGCCTCGTGTCTTGGCTCCAGGCGACATGGCCGCGCCTACCGGACTGTTGGGGTTGGCGCGTGGCGCCGTGCTCGCGCGAGCGCAGGCTGCCTGGGGTGGGGCGGTGGTGCTGCCCGAGGTGGGTGAGACCGGCTGGCAAGAGCTGCGTGTGCTCGTCGGATTGGCCGGGGCGACGCTCGCGTTGCACGAAGGGCTGCGTCATGGGTGTCCGGATGCGATCGAGAGGGCAGATGCTGCTGCGGGGCGGGTGGAGCGGCTCGCGTCGGAGGTCGGGCTGGAGCTGCACCAGGTGGACGCAGCGCTCCTGAGGGTGTGGGTGGCGCTTGCGCGGGGCAGCACCGAGGAAGCGGCCCCGACGCTTCACGTGCTGGAGGAGGCAGCGCGCCGGTGGCAGGCGCCGCGACTTGCGGAGGAGCACAGTCTCTTGGCAGCGATGCTGGGGCCCAGGAGCCCGGCGGGCGTGTTGCTCGACGCGTGGGCGTGCGCCAGCGAGGGTCACCCGAGGGTCGCGCGCTGGGCGAGGTGGCTGCTGGGTGAGGACGTGCCGCTGAGTCCCTTGGAGCGCCTGCTCCTGGAGCGTTGCGTGGAGCGCCCCGGCTGGGCGAGGGCGCGGCTCGTTCAATCCGCGGCGGGCGCTGCGGAGGAGCGTGCGTTGGTGTTCGGCTGGGATGAGCGCAGCGCTCTGTTGTGGCAGGTCAGCGGGGTCGGTGTCGACCTCAGTGAGGTGCCTACGCAGGCTGCCGTGCTGGGCGCGCTGGTGCGCGCTGGGGGAAGTCTCGACAAGGAGGGGCTGCTGCGCGAGGCATGGGGGGTGACCTCCTACCATCCGCTGCGCCATGACAACCGGCTTCGCGTGACCGTGCGTAAGCTTCGCGTCGCGTGTAAGGGGAGCGGCGTCGAGGATCCCCTCGCAGCGGACGCTGAGGGCTATCGCTTGCGCGGACGCTGGCGTTGGTTTGCCGCCGAGCGCGGTGCGCTGGAGGCGTAGCGCGCCCCTCAGCCTCGGCTGGGGCATGCCCTTCAGCCAGTGAAGGGTTGCCAGGCGCATCTGCTGAGGGCGAAGCGAGGCCTGGGTCCGGTCATCAGCGGTTGTAGCGGCCGAGGCGGAAGCGGCCGAGCTCCGTGAAGCCATCGGCATCCTGGAGCCTCAGCTCGAGGGTGAAGGCCAGCCCTGTCGCTTGGGTGAAGCCGAGGTCAGCGCTGAGGGTGACCTCTTCACCCGCGGGAATCACGCTGGGGTTGGCAGCGTCGGCTACCAGGTTGGGGCCCTCGTGGCACTCCGCTGGCGCGGAGGCCGTGCCGCATGGGGCCTCGGTATCCGAAGGGGCGCAGAAGTAGGTGCTGGAGATGAAGCGCGCGGTCCAGCCTTCCAAGGCACGGTCGCTGTTGTTGCGCACGCGGAAGGAGACGCGGCCGCGTCCGACCGCCGCGCCCAGGTCACAGCCCTGCTTCGCCGCCTCACAGAGGCACTCGAAAGGCTGGACGGTGTCGGGGCACTGGGGGCGCACGCCGGCTGGGCAGGCGAGGTCGCACTGGCACGCGAAGACCTCATTCGGGTTCTGCTGTGGGCAAGGGTCGGTGACGCCGTCGCCGAAGACACGGTCGATGTCGATGGAGAAGAGCCCCGCGCATTGGGTGCGTGAGTCCACTTCAACGGTGACCTCGGGTTCGCCCACGAGCTGCAGCGGGGGAGGCTCCTCGATGGTGAGCGTCTCCTGGAGCGTCGCGCTGATGGCACCCTCTGCCTGAGCGCTCACGACCGCCGCGGGGCGGAAGTTGCCTGGTACAATCGCCGCGGTCGCGGGTGCGCGGAAGGTGACGTAGCGGGGCTGGCCTCCGCCTGTGCCCGCGAGGGGTTCGAGGGAGATCGTCGCGGCGTCAAAGCTGATCGAGCCCGGGTTGGGAGTGGAGAAGCCTAGGGTGACGCCGGCGAGGGCCTCCGCTCCCGTGTGCGCTATCTCGCCCATGAGGTCAAAGCGCTCGCCCACGGGAATCTTGAGGAGCACACCGCTGTTGAAATCGCCGCCAGGCGTCACGGGCCGGAGGCCGCGGAGGAGGAGGCGAGGGCGGGTGTTGACGACGTCCACGGTGATGACGCGGGTCAGGGAGCTGTAGCCGACGGCGCCAGCGTCCAGCGTAACCCGCTCCTGGCCGGTCGGCGCGTCGTCGCTGACGCGGAAGGTGAAGGTCAGGGGCCTCCCCGCTGCCGCGACGTCCGCGAGCTCGATGTTGTTCTCTTGCAGCTCGATACCCGCGGTCGGGGTGAGCTGCACGAAGACGGTGACAGGGTCCTCGGTGGCCCCCTCGACAGCAGCCAGGGTGAGAGAGACTTCGACCTCGTCCCCTGGGCCATACACCTCCTGCGCCTCGCCTCCCACCAGGCGCACCGACACCTCGCCGAGCACGGTCAGGTTGCCCTCAGGGTCCGTGGCGTCCGTGTCCCCCTCGTCCGTGCAGCGCTGCAGGACGCAGGTCCAGGTCTCCGTCGTCGCGCTACACGTGCAGGTGTAGAAGCAGTTGTCATCAATGCGCTGCGCCGTGTCGCCAGGACAGGTGCAGGGGCTGCCGTCCTCCAACGCCGCCGAACCGCACGTCGGATCGATGGGGGGTCCTGGATCGTCGCTGCCGTCGCTCCCGCACGCGGCGAAGGCAGCGGTCAGCACCACCAGGGCGAAGAGCACACACGCGGAGCGAGCGAGGCGAGCGAGCGAGGCGAGGGCAGGGGTCATCGTCCATCCAATGCAAGGGGGTGGGCCATCACTCCTCCCAGGAGAAGGTGCCTAGCGAACCATAGTGGGACACTCCGCCAAGCTCAACAGCGATAGCGCCATGTCGCAGCGCGTCACGTCTGTCTGTGGCCTTCCTGTCACCATCTTGTCACACTTGTCGCGCCGGCCCCCCGCGGGCCTACCAGCGCCACTTCCTCCGTCCACGTCGGTGACCCGGATGCGCCAAGACACGCCGCTTCTCCTCCGAGCCCTCCATCCCCTCGCCCTCGCATTCCTCGTGCTAGGGCTCGCAGCCTGCGGCGATGACGGCGGGAGCGGGCCGGGCCCCGAGCCCGATGTCGACGTCCGGGAGGACGTCGAGGACGCGCACGAGGATGTCGCCGACGTCACCGACATCGCGGGGGACCCCGACGTCGTACCCGGCGACGCGGATACCGAGGACGACGTGGTCGATCCCCCCCCTGTGCCCGGAGAGCCGGTCTTCCTGGACGCTGCGGATCCTCGCTTGCCGGCACCGGACACCACGGGGACCGTCCGCGCCTACCAGGCCGCGTCGATGGAAGACCTGGTGTGGGGCGAGGCGGCAGAGGGGCGGCCAGGCGATTGGATCCTGGAGAATCGTTTTGGGCGCTACGTCATCGGGCTGGGCGGACGCGCCATCGGTCCATGCGCCTGGGACGGCAATCCCATCGACGTCGCGCCGCTGGACGAAGAAGGCGAGCAGAGCGCCCAGTCGGTCATGGGTCAGATCTGCCTGCTCCTGAACGTCGGACAGACCTTCCGCCCGGAGAGGGCCGACCTCCTGGAGGACGGCTCGGGAGGACGCGCCCTGCTGGCCATCACCGGCAGGCCTGTCTACCTCGACTTCCTGAATGTCCGGACCATGGTCGAGAGCTTCGTTCCGGGCCTGCTTAACCTCGTGCCCATTGATCCCGACGCGCTCCTCCCCCTGACCTTGACCGTCCACTATGCGCTCTCGCCCTCCAGCCGCGCGCTAGAGGTCGTCACCGTCTTTCGCAACGACGCCGCGGAGCGCATTCACTTCGCCGCGACCCATCTCGTCCTCTCCGGCTCGACCGGCAGCTACTTCACGCCGCTCAACAGCACGGGCGGATTTGGATACAGGAGCCTGGGCGCGGACAACATCGCCTCGGACCCCGTCTCCTTCCTCAGCTACGTCTCGGAGGTTGGGAGCTACGCCTATGTCCCCGAGCCACGACCCCATCTCCGACACCCTCTCCCCGTTGGCGGGGGCCTGATCGCCATCTCTGGCGCGGCGACCGTGACCCACGGCACGGACAACCTGATCGCTCTCCTGCTGACCAACCGGCGACGGCTCGACCAGACACCCGGATACATCGGCTTGAACCAGGGAGAACTGGCCACGGTCAGCTACCAGCTCTTCCCCGGAGATGGCACCCTGCGCAGCACGGCCGATCGCGTCTACGAGAGCTGGGCGATCGACGCCACCACCCTCAGCGGTCGTGTGGTGGACAGCGCCGGAGAGCCGATCGAAGGGGCCACCGTCACCGCCATCCTGGAGGGGGAGAGGGAGAGCCGGCAGTCCATGAATCAGGTGCGCACCAGCGCCGATGGTCGCTACGCAATGGTCGTCCCGGTCGGCACGTACACCCTCCGCGCTCGCCAAGAGGGGAGCCACACCCTGCTAGAAGGACTGGCGATCCAGGGCGATGCGCTGGAAGCCCCAGACCTGACCCTCCCGGAGAGCGCCACCCTTCACGTGCGCATCGTCACCCCCGAGGGTACCCCTACCCCGGCCAGACTCACCGTGGAGTGCGTCGGCGGGTGCGGCCTCCGCCGGCCGGACACGCGCGAGCGGGAGTCCGCCTTCCTCCCGCCCCTCGGCTGGGAGCGAATCGTGTTCGTCGGCGTGGAAGGCGAGGCCACCCTCAGCCTCGCGCCCGGTCAGTACCGCCTCCACGTCAGCCGGGGCATCACCTGGTCCACGTGGCCCGCGGACGGCAACGCTTCCGGCGGCCACCTCATCACCCTCGCCGCCGGCGACGAGTCATCGGTCCTCGCGGAGATCGCGCGCGTCGTCGACACCACAGGCGCACTGGGCGCCGACTTCCACATCCACGCGATGGCGTCCCCAGACAGCAGCGTCGCCAACGAGATCCGTGTCCTCGACTTCCTGGCTGGAGGCTTGGACGTCATGGTCTCCTCAGACCACGACGCCATCACAGACTTCGCACCGACCATCGCCGCCCTGGGCGCCGAACACGAGATTACCAGCGTCATCGGCAACGAGATCACCACCCCGAACATCGGCCACATCAACGCCTTCCCCCTCGAGGTCGACCCCATCGCCCGACGCGGAGGTCCCGTAGACTGGAGCAACGAAGGAGGTTACCACCTCTCGCTGGCTCAGCTCGCGGAGCGCATCCTGGACGGCGCGCGGGAGCGCGTGCTCCAGGTCAACCACCCGGCCGACACCGGCACCTTCGGCGTCATGCGCGCCGACGTGCTGACCGGGCAGAGCTTTGCACCCCGCGAGCTGCTCCGCATGAGCCCCGAGCCACCGGATCCTGCCACCGGGGACACGGGCATGTGGTCGGACTCCTTCACAGCCGTCGAGATCATGAACGGGCACGGCATGGCCAACTTCTGGAGCGGGCTGCGGTGGTGGATGACCATGATCGGCCGCGGCTTCAGCCCTGCTGGAACCGCCGTCTCCGACACGCACGGCATCTACGGGTCGCTCGGCGCCAGCCCCCGGAGCTTCGTTTTCGTCCCCGCCGGGTTGGACACACCTTCCACCATGGATCTCGACCTCTTCATCAGCGCCATCAACCAGGGTCGCCTCCTCGGCACGAACGGGCCATTCCTTACGGTCCACATCGAGAACGACCGTGGTGCGCGCGCCAGCTTTGGCGATGTCCTCGATGCCCGCGGCGGACCCGTCACCGCCTACGTACGCATACAGACCCCCTCTTGGATGCGCGTCGACACACTCGATCTCTACATGAACGTCGAAGACGACCTCATCGGCGAGCCAGGCCAGGCGCTCACCAGCGAGCTTGCCCCCACGCAGCGCATCCCCCTCGTCTGGGATCCCGCAGAGCACCGTGTCCTCGTCGCGACCGGGAGCCAGGAGCACTGGCGCTGGGAACAGACCCTGGAGGTCGTCCTGGACCCAGACGCTGACGCCTGGGTCGTCTTCATGGTCCGTGCGCTGGATGGGAGCAACATGCGCCCCGTCCTCTCGAGCGGTGCCGCGCCGCTCGCCTATACGAATCCCATCTTCCTCGACGCGGACGGCGGCGGATACAACAACCCGCCCCTCGAAGGCCTCCGCGCGCAGCGTCTCACCCAACCCCGGACGATCCGACTGGCGCACACCTCCGCCAGAACGCTCGGTGAAGAGCTCACCGAGGAGGACATCGCCGCCCTCTTCGAAGCCATCCGTTGCAGCCACACCGACGACAGCGACCACGCCAGCCACCCGCACGGCCACCCGCACGGCCACCCGCACGGCCACCCGCACGGCCACCCGCACAGCCACCCGCACAGCCACCCGCACAGCCACCCGCACAGCCACCCGCACAGCCACCCGCACAGCCACCCGCACAGCCACCGCCATTGACGGTGCGCGCTCGCGGTTGGGCTGACAGGTCAGACCGCGGCGATGGCTCGATGGCGCGGCGAAGGGCCGGCGGGAGGGCAGCCGGACTCAGGCGCTGCGACCTCTTTGCCGTCCCTCCGTCGTGGTGTCGCAACGTCGTTGACAGCCCCTTGTCGCTGGGCCGAAGCTGCCAGAATGGCGTTTGACGTACGCCGGGGAGGGACGCGTGGGGGCTGCCTGTGGTGTGGGACATCAGGCGGAGGCGCAGAGGAGGTCGTATGGACGCGGACGTTGTCGTCATTGGATCGGGGTTCGGCGGCAGCGTGGCCGCGATGCGCCTGACCGAGAAGGGATACCGCGTGCTCGTGGTGGAGCAGGGACGCCGCTATCGTCCCGAGGACTTCGCCAAGACGAGCTGGGCCCTGGGGAAGGCCCTATGGGCTCCCCGCTTGGGGCTTCGCGGGGTCATGGGTGTGCGCGTGCTGAAGAATCTCGTGGTCTTTCACGGGGCGGGCGTGGGTGGAGGGAGCCTGGTCTATGCGAACGTGCATCTAGAGCCTCTCGACGCCTTTTACCGGGATCCCCAGTGGGCGCACTTGGCCGACTGGCGAGAAGAGTTGGCGCCGCATTATCGCGAGGCACGTCGGATGCTGGGGTCCGCAGAGTCACCCCGGACCTTTGCCTCCGACCATGCGCTTCACGCGGTGCTTGAGGACATGGGACAGGGCGACACCTTCAAGCGGCACACGGTCGGCGTCTACTTCGGTGAACCCGACGCTCCCGCCGAAGACCCCTACTTCGGCGGGGAGGGACCTACCCGGCGGGGCTGCACCTTCTGTGGCCGCTGTATGTTGGGCTGTCGCGTCGGGGCGAAGAACACGCTCGACAAGAACTATCTCTACCTAGCGGAGCGCGGTGGGGCGCAGGTGCTCTCCGAGAGCCGGGTTGTTGACGTGCGTCCGCTTGATGGAGGGTCTGGTGCGACAGGGTACGCGATCAAGGTCCGCTCGACGGGTCGCGGCCCCTTTGGACGCTCACAGGTGCTGCGGGCCAAGAAGGTTGTCTTCTCGGCGGGCGTGCTGGGTACGGTCGAGCTCTTGGCGCGGTGCAAGGGTCGTGGGTCCTTGCCACGGATCTCCGACAGGCTGGGTGACCGGGTACGGACGAACTCGGAGTCCATCCAAGGGGTGAACGTGTACGGCGAGGACATCAGTGAGGGTGTCGCGATCAGCAGCGGCGGGTTCACGCAGGACGGAACACACGTGGAGATCTTCCGCTACGGGCAGGATGGCGATGCCTTGGCGTGGCTCTCAACGGTGCACACGCGCGGCGGGCGTCTGCCCCGTCAGGCGTACTGGTTCGCGGCGATGTTGCGGCATCCGCTGCGGACGCTGCGCCAACTCTGGCCGGTGGGCTGGTCCAAGTCCCTCGCTGGTGTGCTCGCGATGCAGGCGAACGACACGTCGATGAAGCTCGAGCTGCGGCGGTCTTGGTGGTGGCCACTCGGTCAGCGCCTCGTCGGGGCGTGGGGAGAGCGGAACCCCCCGCCCACGTACCTTCCGTCGGCGCATGAGGTTACGGCGCGGCTTGCCGAGAAGATGGGGGGGATTCCCGGCTCAGTGTTGCCCGAGGTGCTCTTTGACACGACCACCACGGCCCACATCCTGGGCGGCTGCTCGATGGGGGCGAGCGCGGCGGAGGGCGTGATCGATCGGGACCAGCGGGTGTTCGGGTATGAGGGCTTGTATGTCGCTGATGGCTCAGCGATCTCTGCCAATCTGGGTGTCAACCCGAGCTTGACGATCACGGCGATGACGGAGCGGGCGATGGCGCAGGTGCCTGCTGCTGGGCGGGCTGCCTGAGGTCTTGGGCGGGTGGGCCCAGCGGCGTACTTGCTAGGTCCCGGGGTTCCCCGTTTCCCGCTGGTCGGTGTTCGCCTCGCCTCTGCGGCGAGCGCGGCGGCCGCCGAGCGTGATGGCGAGGAGCAAGAGCCAGAGGCTTCCGGGCAGGGTGCCGTGAGGGGAGGTGGAGGCGACACTGCAGCCGCCGCCGGAACCACCCGAGGAGCTGGGAGGTGGCGTCACCGTGGGGCGGGCGCAGGTGCCCGCTTCGCAGACCTCGCCCGAGGCGCAGGAGCTGGGAGTCCAGTCTGGGCAGGCGTCAGGTGTCTCGGTGCAGGTCTCCAGTACACCGGGTCCTGAGCCGCAGCGCGTTGTGCCGGGCGTGCAGGTGCCTCGACAGTCCTGGACGCAGGCGCCCTCCTCACAGCGCTGGTTGGCTCCGCAGAACTCCACGGCGTCCCACCGAGGGCAGGCGTTGTCGATCGTGCAGACGGAGGGAATCCCTTGGATGCAGCGCCGCTCGCCCGCGCTGCACTGCACGGAGCAGTCAGGGGTGCACACGCCCTCTCTACACGTGGTGTTTGGAGCGCAGGGGGATTGTGCGCGGAAGTCGAGGCAGCCGTTGCTGTCCGGGGCACAGAGCGCCGGCCGTCCTCCTTGACATCGCAGCTCCCCTTCAACGCAGGTGTTGACGCATACGTTCTGGCATCGCGCGTCCACGCAGGTCTGCCCAGCGCTGCAGAGTTGGCTGGGCGTCCAGACGGTGCAGCCATAGGGTGCGAGAGTGCAGGTCTCCACGGTGCCGCCGCCTTCGCCGCATCGCTCCGTCCCTTGCGAGCACTGGGAAGGGGCGCAGGTGAGGCGCAGGAGGCCACCTTGCTGGCCCTCGTAGTTCGGGTTCTCGACCCTTACAGCGACGTCATAGTCGCCGACGTTGGTGGGAGGCGTCGGGCTGCCGTCATAGGTCACCTGGACTTGTAGGCCCGCGGGTACGGTCACTACGGTCACGGGCTTCGGTCGCCCGTCGGCGCGCTGGGCGAGCCCAGTGATCTGAATGTCGGCCGTTGCCTTGCGGATGACGTAGGTCTCTGTGCGGGACCCCGTCCACTGCGGGGTGTCGACGCTGGCTCGGACGGTCACGCTGCCCGCGTTGGTGGGAGGGGTCGCTTGGTTTCCGTAGGTCATCACGACAGGCAGCCCTTCGGGGATCGTGGTTACGCTGAGTGGCTTGGCGCTACTGTCGTAGGTCACCTCCAGGGGGCCAAACACGAAGTCGGCGCTTCCACGTACGATCCGGTAGGCCACGGTGCGAGGGCCTGTGCCCTGGTGGTTCGGCGACGCGCTGTCTACGCTGACCTGGTAGAGGCCCACGTTGACCGGCGGCGCGCTCTGGCCGTCGTAGGTCAGGGTATAGGGGACGTTGGGCGGATTGGTGACCACCTCGATCGGCAGCGGCTCGCCGGTGTAGGGGCGCTCGGCTCGGGGAAACGAGAAGGTGACAGGGGCGCGGTTGATGACGAGGGTCCCGCTCGCCGAACCGACGTTGTTTTGGCTCGTGACCTGCGCGATGACAGCGTAGTTGCCTGCGTCGACGGGAGGGGAACTCGATCCGTTGTACGTGAAGCGGACCTCGGCGTCTTGAGGCGCGCCGACCAAGACGGGGATCTTCGGGTTCCCATCGTAGACGTGCGTCAGGTTGTTGAGCTGCAGGGAGGTGAGGGTTCGGGGGAGGATGAGGAAGACGGCCTCCTCGCGGCCGACGTGGTTCGGGTCAGTGACCTCGACGACAAGCTCGTAGGCGCCCGCGTTGATGGGCGGGTCTTCGTTGCCGTTGTACGTGGTCCGGATGGGGACGGTGGGCAAGGAGCGTTCAATCAGGGGCTCTCGCTCTTGGCCATTGTAGGTAACCTGCAGATTGGACAGGGTAATGAGCACGGGGCGGCGTTGGATGACGATCTGAGCTTCGAGCTGTCCTTCGTGGTTCGGTCCGGTCGCGGTGATCCGAACCTGGTACGTGCCTGCGTTGCGGAGCTGTGCGCCTGCCGGCTGCAGGGTCTGTGTCGTGACCGTTAGGCCAGGCGGCAGGGTCGTTACGTTCAAGGTGCGGGTAGCGCCGTCGAAGACGAGGGTGCGGTCTTCCTCGCGCAAGATGATCGTCGCGGCAGCTTTGCGGATGGTGAACACGCCGTCGGCGCTGCCCACGTAGTTGGGGTCGGCCGCGCTGACATCCAGGACGTACATGCCCGCGTTGATCGGGGCGGTCGTGGACCCCGCGTAACGCACGGTAACGGGAACATCTGGGGGCTGCGTGGTGACCGTGACTCTCCGTGTCGTTCCGGTGTAGGTCTGGGTGAGATCGGACAAGGTGATGGTGAGCTCGGCGGGCAGGATGGTCAGGCGGGTCTCGGCGAAACCTTGGATGTCTTCGGTGTCCACGACCGCGAGCACGGTGTACGAGCCAGCGTCCGTGGGAGGGGTCTCGCTCCCATCGTAGGTGAGGGTGACCGGCAGCCCCGGTGGGATCGTCTCCACGAGCACGACCTTGGGGTTCCCGTCGTAGGTCTGTGTCGTCTCGTCAAAGATGAAGGTGACCTGCGCCTCGACCGCGATGACTCGGGTCGTCAGGTCCGCGGATGGGGCTGCGGCGTCGCTGTGCTCGTCGCCAGGCGCTGGCGCGGCATCGGGACGTCCACTCCGGATGTCGCCCCGACGCAGGTGCAGGGTGTCTTGGGTGTCCGCGGCGTCGCTGGCTGCCGGGTCGAGGGCTCCGCCTGCGCCGGGGTCACATGCGGTGGTGAACGAGGCCATGCACAGCGCGATCACTGCGCAAGAGAGGGAGAGGGGGCGGAGGTGCTGCATGGCGAAGTTCTGGCGCAGGTGGAGCGGAGGGTAGATGCGCAGACGTGAGGCGCGCGCACGCGAGGGTCCCCTCAGGATCTAGCGGACGTGGTCCCGGTAGGGAAGGGGAAGCCCTCGTATGGGTTCCCAAAACTTGCAGGTGCAGGGTGGACGTGGCCTAGGAGTCGGTGTAGGTCTCTGCAGACTCCTCGCGGTGCGCGTCCCTACGGATCAGGGCTTCCTCTCTAGGACTTCGGAATGGTGAACATGCGACGCTTCCTCTTGTTGGCGCTACTCTCAGGCCTCGCGCTGCCGGTGGGCTGCAACCCCTCGACGGGCGAGACGCGGATCGGCAGCAACACGATTCGAGACTACTTCACGGTGCGTGCTGGCACGGAGGGTGCGGTCACGGAGCGGGACATGGCGCCCACGCCCCGCCCTCGCGAGGCCATCCTGAGCGATGACTACTTCGGGCTCAAGCTGGAGCACATCTACGCGGGCAACATGGTCAGCCGCGAGACCTCCAACCTCGCGATCGTCGCGGAGATCGGAGGAATCGTCCCCGAGGGGATTCGCTGTGATGAGACGGCCCCATCCGAGATCGGATTCCGCCCCACCCACAGTCAGGTCGACAACGTCTCCGTCGGCAGCGACTGCCGCTTCAAGACGATCGTACAGATCAACCCTGTCTTCCGCGGTGGTCACGTCACCTTTGATTCTGCCTTCATCACACCGCCCTTTCGCGCCGGCTTCGAGCCGCTGCGTCTTCAGTTCATCATCGCTGAGCTCCATGACGTGGCGCTGGCGCGCCGCATCGCGCAGTGGGCGGAGGCCAGGGTCCAGGAGCTGCAGCGCGCGCGTGTGCTCAACTTTGCGGCATGGCAGCAGGAGCTGGTCTCTGTGGGCTTTTCCGCCGTCAACCACATCCTGAACCACGCGGCGCGGCCTACCCATGTCCTCGAGTTCACGACCGACTTCGTGCCGGTGGAGAGCGTTGAGGGCGCTGTGCCGCAGAGCCTCCTGATGGGAGGCGACTTTGTCATCGTCGCCATGCCCGCGACCGCCGGCTTCCAGCCAGCGGGTGCCATGCAGGCGGCCCAGCAGCTCCTCTTCCGCTCGGGTCGCCTCTACTGGCGCGACGACCAGAGGGAGTACCGTGAGTCGCCCTACGTCGTGTTCAAGGTTGTGCGCTACGGCCGCTACCCTGGCCGTCTGCCCATCGAGCTGACCTCGATTGTGCGCAGCATCCAGCAGGGACAGTCGGCGGAAGGCGCCATCAACGATGCGCGCAGCCTCATGATGGAGATGCAGGCTGCCCGGACCCTCAACGAGACGGAGGGAGCCCTTCTCCTGCAGATGCTTCGGTGGGCCGCGGATGCCTACAGCATGACGAGCCGCCTGAGCACCAGCCGCCCAGAGGAGACGCCACCCATGCCTGAGCTCGCTGAGCTGCCCGCCACCTTCCGAGCTGGCCTCGCGCCGCTCCCCGACCTCGAAGCGGCGTCCGAGATCATGCGGCGCTTGGAGCAGCGAATCTACGAAGCCTACGGGCAGGTCCCGGGGTTGCGCCAGGAAGAGTGTGTGGTCCTCGGCTCGCTGGCCCAAGAGCTCGCCGAGGCCTACATGACCCGGCAGCGGGCGCTCGCGTCGGCCTTCGAAGGCATGCAGCTCCGCCGGCTGCGTCTCGATCGACAAGACACCCGCAGCGCGGAGGAGGACCGTGAGCTCAGGATTTTGCGTCAGACCGAAGCCGCCCTCTCCCCTAGGCTCCGCCAGCTCCCCGACGCCCTCGCTGAGCCCGTATGTCCGGGGAGCCGCCGCGCGGTTTCCCTCGATAGCCGCGATGACCTCGCCGCCGCCCCTTGAGCAGCCATGGGACCAGCGCTCGCACGGAGGCAAGGCCCGGTGGCAACACGCGCGCCTGACTTGAATATTCGGGTCGTCTGTGCGTCTACCTAGGTACCTTGGACACCCTCCTGCCAGAGGCGTGGACTCTCCCTCGCGTCTGCGGCCGTGTCGGGCCGCCGCCGCAGCTCTCTTTCCCTCGAAGGTAGACCCATGACCGCTCCCTTACGTTCCAGGCTGTCTCGCTCGGTCGCGGTCGTACTCGTCGCCTGGGTACTGAGCCCGGGAGCCATCGCCAGCGCCCAAGATCGCTCCGATGGGTTTGCGTTGATGGACACACGCGGTGATCACGACGCGCGCTTTCGCACCGCGCTCGAGATCTGTGGCGTCGCCTTCGCTGCCCCCTTGGTCAACTCCAACGCCCTCGTCGAGCGACAGTCTCCCGAGCTTGCGCGTGCGTTGGACGCGTGCCGCGACATGAACCCCGAGACCGCGCTCGAGTGTGAGCGGCAGTCGGCCGTCTTCGATGTCGACGTTCTCTTCGCCTTCACCATCCGGGAGACCGCCACCACGCTCATGCTCAGCGTACAAGGCATCCGACCCAAGGAGCACAGGGTGGGCTGGCGTAGCCAAGTGAGCGTGGCCAACGACACCGACTTCGCCGCCGAGGCCGATCCCATGTGTACCGCGCTCGCCTTCCGATTCCTGGAGAGCGTCGGGCAACGCGTCCCTCCAGGCTCGACCGATTACCCCCGCGCCGTAGCCGCGCAGCCCACGACAACCCCCACGACAACCCCCACGACAACCCCCACGACAACCCCCACGACAACTCAAGCCACGCAGCCCACCTACGCGCCGGGGACGACCACCGCATCCTTGGCACCGGGCTTCATGCCGGACCCGCATGTCATGCGCGGCGTCGCGGGAGGCGACACGGACGCCCGACGACTTGGCTCGACCGCGGACGGCCCCTGCGTCGGCTGGATGACCGATCCCTCCATGCACATCATCACGCTCACACGGGACTTCGACTACCTGCGCTTCGAGGTCACTGCGAGCGGTGACACCACCATGGTGATCAACGGCCCGGGCGGCCTGCGCTGCAACGATGACGCGGTTGGGCTCAACCCCGCGATCGAGGGGCGCTTTCCGGCTGGCACCTACAACGTGTGGGTGGGCTCGTACGCGCAGAACCAGCAAATACCTTATGTCATGAACATCACGGAGTTCCGTCGGTCGGCCACCCCCCCAACGACCACGACCACTACGACCACCACCCCGCCCCCACCCTCCGGGTCGACCTTCTCGCTGACCCCGGGGTTCATGCCAGACCCCCACGTCCTCCGCGGCACCGCAGGAGGTGACACCGACGCGCGTCAGCTCGGCACCACCTCGCACGGCCCCTGCGTTGGCTTCATGCCGGACAACGCCATGTACACGCTGACCCTCACGCGGGACTTCAGCTACCTGCGCTTCACCGTTGAGTCCGGCGGCGACACCACGATGGTCATCAACGGGCCTGGCGGTCTTCGCTGCAACGACGATTCTGTAGGGCTGAACCCCGAGATTGAGGGGAGCTTTCCGGCGGGCACCTACAGCATCTGGGTGGGGTCTTACAGCCGCACACAGCAGATTCCCTTCACGCTCAACATCACGGAGTTCCGTCGTCAGTCGGGTGGGGGCACCACCAGGACCGCTCCTCAGCAGCCCTCTGGGCCGAACGCGACCTTGTCCCCCGGCTTCGTTCCCGATCCCTACCGCTTCCGTGGCACGGCTGGCGGCACCCAAGACGCCAGCCGTCTCGGTTCGACCTCAAGCGGTCCTTGCGTCGGCTGGACGACGGACCCTTCGATGCATGTCATCACCTTGAGCAATGACTTCGACTACTTGCGCTTCCAGGTGACGGCCGAGGGGGACACCACGATGATCATCAACGGGCCAGGCGGTCTGCGCTGCAACGATGACGCCGTGGGGCTGAACCCGGCGATCGAGGGCCGCTTCCCCGCGGGCACCTACAACGTCTGGATCGGCTCCTACAGCCGCTCGCAGAGCCTCCCCTACGAGCTGCAGATCACCGAGTTCCGACGACGCTAGTGGCGGCTTGCCCGCCCTGTTCGGCTGCGATGCTTCGGCGCACCCCTTCCGCAGGGGGAGCGCGGCAGCCCTAGCGGAGCCAGTGGTCGCCCTCCAGCGCGCGACGGTTGAGCAGCACTGAGGGTTGGGGACAGGGCGCTGGCTCAGGAAAGTCGAGGGTGTAGTGGAGGCCGCGACTCTCGGTCCTGCGCAGCGCGCTCTCGACGATCAGCCGCGCTACCAAGGCCAGGTTGCGCAGCTCCAGGAAGTCGTTCGTGATCTCGTACTCCCAGTAGTACTCGTGGATCTCGTGCATGAGGTTCTCGAGGCGTCGCCGCGCGCGCAGCAGGCGCTTCGTCGAGCGCACGATGCCGACGTAGTTCCACATGAGGCGCCGGATCTCGTCCCAGTTCTGGGTTACGATGACGGCTTCGTCGGGGACCCGAGCCGTCCCGCGCTGCCATACCGGCACTTGCAATGGCGCGGACGCGCGTGGGCAGTGGCGTTCCATGTGCAGCGCGGCGCGGTGGGAGAAGACCACGCCCTCCAGCAGGGAGTTCGATGCCAGGCGATTGCCCCCATGCAGCCCGGTGCAGGCGGTCTCTCCGACCGCGTAGAGCCCAGGGAGGCTCGTCTCGCCGCTGTATCCGGTTTGGATGCCACCGCAGACGTAGTGACACGCTGGCACGACCGGGATGGGATGCCGGCGGAGGTCAATTCCGTAGCCAGCGCATGTGGCGAAGATCGTCGGGAAGCGGCGCTCCAAGAAGGTCCCGTCCAGGTGGGTCATGTCCAAGTAGACACAGTCCGCGCCCGTCCGCTTCATCTCGCGGTCGATGCCCCGCGCGACGATGTCGCGGGGGGCCAGGGACCCCCGCGCGTGCAGCGGCCGCATGAAGGCCTCCCCCGCTGCGTTGATCAGCTCGCCGCCCTCACCGCGGAGCGCCTCGCTGACGAGAAAGGTGCGCGCCTGGGGGTGATAGAGGCATGTCGGGTGGAACTGGATGAACTCCATGTCACGGATGGACACGCCAGCCCGGTAGGCCATCGCGATCCCGTCACCCGTCGCAACGTCGGGATTGGACGTGTAGAGGTAGACCTTGCCTGCGCCTCCCGTGGCCAGCACCGTCGCGTCCGCCAGCAGCGCGTCGATGCTGCCGCTGCGCGTGTTCAGGACATAGGCGCCCAGGCAGCGGTCCTCGCCAGGGCCTCCCCCGCGTAGCCGGCGCGCGGTGATCAGGTCGACGGCGCTGTGCCACTCGAGGACCCGAATCCGCTCGTTGCGCTGGACCGCGTCTACGAGCGCGCGCTCAATCGCCCCGCCGGTGGCGTCGCCCGCGTGCAGGATGCGGCGCTTGGAGTGCCCCCCTTCGCGGCCGAGGTCGTACTCATCATGAGGCGCCTCCCTCCGCGCGAAAGCGACCCCCAAGTCGATCAGCTCTCGTACTCGGTCGGGTCCTTCAGTCACCGTGATGCGGACGGCCTCCTCGTCGCAGAGGCCGGCGCCAGCCTCCAGCGTGTCGGCGATGTGGTTGTGAAAGGTGTCCTCCTCGGAGAACACACTCGCGATTCCCCCTTGCGCGTAGAGGGTGTTCGACTCTTCCAGCGCCCGCTTGGTCACCACCGTGACCTCGGCGAAGGTGCTCGCGCTTAGGGCTAAGCGCAGCCCCGCGATCCCTGAGCCAATGACCAGCACCCGTGGCATCCCTTCCATCCTACTCTCCTCGCTCTGGCGCCTAGGTCACGTGCGGCGGTGACGGCTAGCCACGGGGCTCTTCGTGGCACTCCCATGGCTACCGGGTGCCGATGTCGCAAGGTTGGGGATGAGCGACAACCTCGACGGGAGGACCGCCCACCCCGATCGGTCCAGCGATCGGGGGCGCGCCCGGCACCCGCGGATCGAAGACGAGCACCCCGCGCTGGCCTGGGGTCGTGTCTGCGACCCACAGGCGACCGAAGGCCTCGGTGACTCCGAACACACCCTCCGCCCGCCAGTAGGGCTCAGAGAGCGTCCACACGTCTCCGCTCTGGCGCGTCAGCGCTCGCACCTCCACCAGGAAGCTCTCGTCCGCCAGTACCAGCCACGTGCGCCCCTCCTCCCCTGGCGCCATCCGGACGATGTCTCGTCCGCCCTCTCCGCCCCCTAGCTGTGCCTCCCGGTACAGCGGCGACGTGACGGCGCCTGTGTCTAGGTCGATGATGACGAGGCCGCCGTCGTCGCTCTCTCCCCCGCGCACGCGGTAGTTCCCCGCAGCCCCTACCAAGAGGCGCCCGTCTCCGAGGGGCACCATGCCCGTCGGGTTGCAGAAGGGGAGCTTCGCCAGCCCGGACTGTCCCCAGGACGTGAGGGGTGACAACGTAGCCTCGTCCAGGGCCAGCACCGCCCCACCTTGCTCCGCCCGACACGCAAAGCGCACCAAGCGCTGCAAGAGGACATAGATGCGCCCCTCCGCCCGCCAGAGCTGGGCAGGCTCCGGGTTGCCGTCGACAGGGTCGAAGGCCGCTAGGGAGACATCGCCCAGCGGGTCCTCCGCTGCTGGCAGCGCTCCGCCGAGGGTGACCCGGCGCAGCGCACCCCTGCCGTAGAGCGCGACCACACCCTCGCGTTCGCCCACCCGCACCAAGTCCCAGGGATTTGAGCGCGGGCCAAGGCTGCGCTGCCAGAGCGTGCGCAGGCGGTCGGTGGGGTCGAGGGCCTGCAGGTTGTCCGCGCCCAAGCGGTTCAGCACGTAGACCTCACCCTTGAGGACGCGGAGCGTCGCGTCCTGCCACGTCGAGGCGAGGGCTGAGTCGGCGCGGTAGGTCGCGGGATCGATCCGGGCGACAGCCCCTGCCTGCACAAGGTCCGACACCAACACGAGCATGCACCCCTCGTGCGCAGGCGGTGGAGTCTCGCCCTCCGTGGCGTCGTGTGGCTCGGGGTCGGCGCTGTCGCTGGGAGAGGCGTCGTCAGGACCTTCCGCGTCTCCGGAATCGTGATGTGCCCCCTCGTCGAGGACAACGTCTGATTCGCGGGGGTCAGCGGGCGTCGTGGACAGGGGCAGGGGGTCGTCGCCGAGCCTGCAGCCTGTCCACTGGCTGAGCAGTGCCCCGAGCGCAAGCAGTGCCCAGGCAGCGCGCAACGCGCTCGCCCACGAGAGGCAGAGCAATTGCCCGCGTCGCGGAGAGGTGTTGGGATCAGGGTGCAGCGTGCGCATAGCGGAGTGTCACGAAGAGGAGCCGGCCTGGTAGGGGATAGCCCATGACGTCAGCGACGGCTTGGGGTACGCGGCGGGTGTCGCCACCGTCACGCAGTGGCACGTCCATGGTGCGCTGGTCTAGGAGGTTCTGGGCATCTAGGTGGAGCGAGAGGCCACGCCAGCTCGTCGGGTGTAGCCCAAGCGAGGCGTCGAGGTCGTGGCGCGGGGGGACGCGCCGGCTGTTGGTGTCGTCGATGAAGAGCGACGACACGGCGAACCATCCGATTCGCGCCCGCGCGTGTTCACCCTGCCAGGAGACGCCAACGTACCCTCGGTCCAGGGGTCTGCCGGGGAGCCGCGCCTGGTAGAGCGATTCCTCCCGTGTGCGGTTTCGTGTGTCAAGGCGTGCCCAAGCGAGATCCACCGTCCACGGGCGGGCCCACCGGAGCTCGAGGTCCACCTCCTGCCCCAGCAGCGCGGCACGTCCGATGTTTTGGGAGCGGGCGATGCCTTGCGCGTTGTTCGTCCACACGATCAGGTTATCGACGCGGGCCAGCCAGATGGCTCCGCGGACCTGGTAGCCCAGAGCACCGCGGTCCCCCCGGAGCAGGGCGCCGGCCTCTCGCTGCGACCTGGCCTCGGGGGCTAGGCTGGGCGTGCCGATGCGCCACGCGCCGTCTCCGAAGAGCTCGTCGAAGGAGGCCACGCGCCGGAGGAGCTGGAGGCGGCCGAAGAGCTCGAGACGGTGTTCGTCATCGATGCGCATCGACCAGGTGAGGCCGGCGCGAGGGGAGAGGAGGCCTTCGTGGCTCGCCGCGTCGCTGGTGGTCGAGCGCACATCATCGTAGCGGATCCCGGCTTCGGGCCGGAGCCCAGCGGGGGCCCGCGCGTGCGCCTCGGTGCTCAGGCCCACCCTCCGGCGTGTCGCCTCGACGCTGATGTCCGCGTCTTCGCCCTGGTGATGCTCGACGCTCGTCTCTACGGCCTGCTCGACCACGAGCCAGGACCCGATGAACCACGTCGGCTGCACCCGAACCAAGCCGTCGCTCCGCCATGCACGCCACCGTCGATCCACGGGTGAGAGCTCTGCTAGGGGGTCGCGGAAGGCCAGGCGATGTGCGCCCGCGACACCGGTCAGCCGCAGGTCCAGCACGCCGCCGAGGAGGCGGTACCCGGCGGCCTGCCCGATGAGTCGCGCAAAGCGCTGGTCTGCGCGGGCGCGTTCCGTGGTGAGGGTCCCGTAACCCGCGAGGCCATGCGCGCGAGCCAGAGAGAGGAAGGCGAGGCTGCTCTCCCACGCATCCCAGCGACGCGCCAGGCGCAGCAGCAGGTGCAGGTCCGCGAGATCGTTGTTCTGCCGGACCGAAGTGCGGTCGTCGCCCCTGTCGAAGGGTGTGCCTCCATCGTCGTAGTAGGGGAAGCGACCGGACGCCAGGCCGCCTCCAGCCGTGACCAGGACGCTCGTGGACGCGGTCGCCCGCGCTGCGCTCAGGGATCCCCGCGTGGTTCCCAGGGAGCCCGTGCTGAGCTGCAGGTGGGTCTCGCTGGAGGGTGCGTCCCGTAGCCGAAGGTCGATGGCACCACCGGGCAGCGGTGGACCCAAGGCGAAAGGAGCCCCGGACCGATACAAGAGGGCACCCTGAAGCCAAGATGCAGGAATCAGCGAGAGGTCGAAGCCGGCGGCCCCAGCGTCGTGCAGGGGGGTGCCGTCGAGCAGTATCTGGGTCTGCTGGGTGGAGGCTCCGCGCATGGACACCCAGGTCGGAGCGCCAGGGCTGCCGGTGCGTGTTGTCGTCAAGACGGGGAGGCGGCGCAGATGGTCGCTCGTGGTCGTCGCGGTGGCCGCCTCATCAGGGAAGAGGAGGACGTCCACCGCTCCGCTGGAGAGCTGCGCAGGCACGAGGCGAGGGGCTGGGGCCACGGTCTCGCTCCGAATCCATCCTTCGTCGTCCTCGGGCGCGTAGCCCGTGTCGGCGCTCCCCCCGGCCGACGCATCCTCCTCGGGCTGCGCCCACGCCGCGGCGTCCGACACGAGCACAAGGCATAGGCTTAGGGCAAAAGTGAGGCCTTGGGGGGAGAAGTGAGGAGCCGTCATAGCAGCCGCGGTGCGCCCTGCGAGGGCCTGTGGACGCTTCGGACCCCTAGCACGCGAGAGACCCGAGACACCTCACCTGGTGGGTGAGGGCCTTGGCAGGTCTTCGGGCTGAGGGTCTGGTCTCCACCGAGGACACCACCGACCGGCACTCTTCCCAGCTTTACCCTTCAGGTCCCGCCTGCCGGCGGCCATCGTGGTGTCGAAGCCAGTGAGGATCTTGCCAGTCGTCCCCCTTCACCGCTGCGCGACAGCTCCGGAATTCCACCGGATTCCCTCTTCGTCCTGGGGAAGAGACCCGTAGGCCCTCCGCCAGACACCAAGGCACCCAAGGGCCCTAGAGGATTCCGCGCGGCACCGCAAGGTGGCCGGTGCCTGTGCCCAGGGCGAAGCCGACTGGCAATCGTCGCCGAATTCGGTACCCTCGCGCGGAGGGGGACAGGAGGTGACGTGATGAGCGATGATGAACACGACCGTGACCTGGGCTATTTTCGGTCCTCAATCGAGGCCTTCGCGGAAGAGGCCGGGTGGTCCGTAGCCTTCGTGGAGGAGCGACAGGCGGCGATGGGCTTCTCCGACCAAGAGGGGGTCAGCTTGACCTGCATGATCACCCAGTACCCCGCGGTCGTCGAGTTCGCGGTCGCGCTGCCGGTGTCGTACGGGCCAGACGAAGAGATGCCGTTGGCCCTCTGCCAGCAGCTCCTAGAGCAGAACGCTGAGCTGGCGCTCGGCTTCTGGGCGCTGAAGCGTCAGGGGGGGCGAGCGATCCCGGTGGTGCTCTGCAACGTCCCGCTGGAGGGATTGGACAGCGGGAGCTTTTCGGATGTCGTCCACATGCTGTTGGGGACCGCCGGCAAGCGCCTGCACGCCTTGAGGGACGAGCAGCTCATCACGGGCTCCGATGCCCTGGTGCTGCACAAGCCCGGGTCCGTCTGATGCGCCGCCCCAGCCGTCTGCGCCTCTGGGCGCTCTGCCTTTGGGTCGTGACCTCGGCGATCGGGTGCGCTGGCGACCCGCCGGACGCCGGAGGATGTGAGGTCCCCGGCCGGTGCGCCCCCCTGGAGGTCCCCGGACCGGCGCCTCGCCTCGGTGAGACCCGCCAGGTAGTCCCAGCGACGCCCTGGCCGGACGGCGCCTACGTCGGCGCTGCTGTGAACAACCTCGACATCGTCGATCACGAGGGCCGCTTGTGGTTGGCGTACCGGACCGCGCCCACCCACTTTGCAGGCGCTGACGTGCAGCTTGTCGTGGTGTCGACAGAGGACGAGCGTACCTGGCGCCACGAGCTGACGCTCCAGCAGGACACGGACCTCCGGGAGCCGAGGCTGCTCTCCTGGCAAGGGCGCCTCTTCCTCTACTACGCTGTGCTCGGTCGTCGCGAGAACGCCTTCGAGCCAGAGCGAGCCGAGGTGGTCGTGCGGGACAGCGCCGGCACCTGGTCGTCGCCTGCGCCGGCCTTTGGTCCGCGCTTCATCCCCTGGCGCGCTCGCGTCATGGCAGGGCGCCCGCACTTGGTTGGGTACAGCGAGGGTCAGCGCGTCTATGACCTCAGCGGTGGAAGCATGCCAGTCGAGATCTACACCAGCGACACCGGACTCGATTGGGACCCCGTGCGAGCGCAGGGCCCTGTGGTGTTGGAGGGAGGGGTGTCGGAGCTCGACTTCGCTTACCTGCCGGATGGCAGCGTCGTGGCGGTCGGACGTAATGAGGCGGGGGACGAGGACGGCTTTGGGTCGAAGATCTGCCGGGGCGAGCCAGCGGATCCCTGGTCATGGCGCTGTGCCACCGACCCCCGCAAGTACGACTCGCCGCTGGTCTTCGCGCGCGGCGCGCGCGTCTACTTGATCGGGCGTCGCCACCTCACCGAGAGCGGCCACTACGACGTCGGCCGCCCCGAGGCGCCATGGCTGCAGCGCTTCCTGGCCAACCAGTACGCCTACTGGAACGCGCGCAAGCGCTGCGCCCTGTGGGAGGTCGATGCAGAGGCGCTGACTGTCCACTTCCTCCTGGACCTGCCTTCGCAGGGAGACACCTGCTTTGCCTCGATCGTCGAGCGCGGACCGTCCCTGACGGTGGTGTACAACTACTCGTCCCCCCTGGAAGGAGACGATCCCATCTGGAGGGATGGGCAGCGCGGGGAGACCCGCCTCTACCGCTCCGAGATCTTGTGGGATTGAGGCCCGCCGGGCCGCGTCGGACCCCTAGCGCGGCCGCAGGCTCAGCGCTGGAGCGCGATGGACAGCCTCACGACCGTGCGAACACGTTCCTGGAAGCTTCGGCCTCCAAGGCTCCGGCCCTGGACAACGCCGCTTCTGGGTTCGAGCCCTATGGCCTCTACGACCACCTCGGCCAGAGGACGCTCGTTGCGCAATGCGAGCCATGCGCTTGGCACCGCAAAGGCGCCCCGATCGTCAAGCTCGGTCCAATGCTGTCGTAGGTTGCGTCCGCCGTCACGCAGGCTCAGTCGCAGGAGGTCTGTGACGCCAGCGAGCGCATCGCCACCGACGATCTCATCGTCCTCACTCCAGCGCAGCGTGGGCCATGACTCCGGCCAGTCCAGCGCATCGGCGTCGATCAGGGTCGGGGTCGTCGGGAAGCGTTGGCTGAAGAGGAGGAGCGCGGTGGGCCAGCGCGCGTCCCCGACGCCGAGGGGAACCCCCGACCCAGGGGTCCCGACGACGAAGCAGATCACCCCAAGATCGTCCGTCTCGGGGTGCACCCCGTCCAGGCGCACCATGCCCACGCCGTTCCCGGGGAAGGTGTCAGGGGTCCACGCCGCAAAGCCAATGGGCGAGCGACCGACCAACCCCGTCTCGCGCTCACAGATCAGCATCAGCGCGTCGAGGGGTTGCTCGCCGAGGAAGGGCCAGCGGGGCAGGTAGAGGGCCGCTCGGTGTGGGAGGGCCGCGTCGAGCAAGAGGTGGCTCTCCTCGTAGGCGCTGCCTGCGGTCATGAGGTCCAAGCGTTGGGTCGTGCGGAAGCCAGGGCCGTAGCCGAGCACGGTGGCCAGAGCGCGCTCCAAGGGAAGGGGATCGGTGGCTTCCAACCAGGCGGTCAGGCGCTGAATCGGGAAGGTGGTGCCGAAGGACCACAGAAGCCGCTCGCCTACGGCGACGTCGCGGTGGAAGCGGCCCTGAACCTGCTCCACGCCAAGGAAGTTCAGCGAGAGCGTCACACCACCCGGTATCGGCACCACGAGCGGTTCAATGTTCGGGAGCCCGACCTCCACATCCCGGAGGGCCCCGAACCACCGCTGGAGGCTCGCGTCCATCACCGAGGAAGGATCGCTCGCCCCATGAACGCTGAAACTTGGCTCGGTGCTTGCCCCGAAGGGCGTTGCACCCTCCCAGACCACGGTCGCTCCATCGGCGGGTCGCAGGCCGAGCACCCCAGGACCCTGCTCGGTGAGCAGCGCTGAGGTGGTCACGTACGCCGGATGCTCCACCACCACAGTCGGCGCTCCCTGCTCCCCTCCTTGCTCCAGTCCGGTCTCCTGCGCCTCCTCATCCACCTCGGGGAGCGTCACCCAACGCACGACCCCAAGCGCGTCGGTGCGGCGGGCTTGGTCCCCGAAGAGCACGCTGGCCTGGGCGATTGGCTCGCCGGTCCAAGCGTTGAGTATGCGCAGTGAGCGGGTGCCCTCGTCCTCGTGGGGGAGGAGGTGGAAGGTGGTGGTGCCGACGAGCGCGCCGCTGTCTCGCCGACGCAAGAGCACGCGCAGCTCCCGAGCGAGCTCCACGCTTGGCGGCGCGGTGATCTCCCAAGGATGCTCCCCCTGCAAGGAGGCCCCTCCGGGCAGCTCCAGCTCCGCCCGCAGGTGGTCCGAAGGGCGCAAGGCCTCCTCGTCCGCATCGAAGGCGAGCACGCTGAGCATCGCGCTCTCCCCAGGATAAAGGACACGCTGCGACGCCTGGACGCGCAGGCGCGCGACGCTCCGCACCTCGGGGCGGTCGGTGCAGCGACCGCGTACACAGCGCTCCCCCTCCAAGCACTCGGCGTTGGCCCGGCAGCCGTCCGAAGTGCAGGCACCGCCGATGCAGCGTTCGCCCACAAGGCAGGGGCGGCTGCCCCCTGTGCAGGGGCGCGCCTGGAGGCAATAGCCCGACTCGCAGCGTCCCGCAGGCAGGCTGGCGCAGTCTGCGTCGAGGCGACAGGTCTGACGTCCTTCGCAGAGGCCAGCGTCACAGCGCTCGCTCGCCGCACAGTCCTCTTGGCGGGAGCAGGCGCGGACAGGAGTGCACTGGCCCTGCCCGTTGCAGCGGAGGCCCGGGCCGCAGTCGTCCGACGAGAACCCCGAGCACTCGTCCAGTTGGCAGAAGCCGTCGCGGCAGCGCTCGCCAGGTGCACAGATCAGCGTGGAGACGCAGGCCAGCGTGCATCGCCCTTCGATACAGGCGGTCTGGCTCGAGCCGCCACACTCCGCGTTGGTCTCGCATCCTGGCTGGCATCGCCCCTCCACGCACGCACCGAAGGTACGCTCACAGGCGGCGTCCGTGTCGCAGAGGGGCGCGTAGCGGCAGATCAGGGACAGACACCGTGCGTCCGCGGGGCAGAGCAGGTCGTCGGCGCAGAGGACGCGGTCGCAGCGCCCCGCCAGACAGACCTCGTCGGCACGCGAGCACTCCGCCGAGTTCGTGCACAGCCGTGTGCTTGGGGGAGGTGTGGCCAGACGGCATCTCCCGGCGGCACACTCGAGCTGGCCGGGGCAGGGGACGGCCTCAGAGCATGGGGTGCCCTCCAGGGTCCAGCAGCCTGGGTCCAAGCCCGGGACACAGTCGATCTCACCCTCCGACGTGGGTGTACACCCGGCCCAGAAGAGGAAGATCCAGCATGAGCACACGGCTGCAGCGCGCCACACCGCGCCGTGCCCTCGTGCCCCGGCCTGCCCCCAATGCCTCATGTCATGATCTCTGCCGCTTGGAACACAGCCCCGCCTGCCGGGCGACCGGCCACTAGACGCTAGCAGACCACCCCAGGTGGAGCAACGGAGGGTTCGGGGTCGCCTAGCGGCGCGAGGCCCCCGCTGGTCAGTTGTCGTCGCGCTCGTCCGCCTCTTCCTCGTCCAGCTCTTCCTCGTCGGAGTCGACCAGCGCGTCGACCGCGCGCGCGAAGCGGAGGTCACGCTCGGTGACGCCGCCAGCGTCGTGCGTGGTCATGAGGAGGGCTACCTCGCTGTAGACGTTATGCAGCTCGGGGTGGTGGTCCATCTCCCGCGCGATGTCCGCGACCTTGTTGATGAACAGCATGGCAGCGTCGAAGTCGTCGAAGACGAACTTGCGATGGATGGCGTGTTCGTCGGGGTCGAACTCCCAGGAGGGCAGGGCCTTGAGGCCGGCGCGGATGGCAGCGGGGGTGAGCTTGGATGGAGTGGACGACATCGTGGACTCTCGGGTCAGGGGTCAGGATCAGGCGCGCGCTGCTCCAGGGTGAACTTCCACCGGAGCACCTCCGCCGCCGTCTCTTCGATGGCCTGGTGCGTTACGTCAAGGATCGGCCAGGAGGTTTGTTGGCGGTAGAGCTGGAGTGCCCAACGCACCTCCTCAATGACCTGGCGGCGGTTCGCGTAGTCGCCGGAGCCCTCGACACCCATAGCGGCCAGGCGCGAGCGCCGGATCTCCAACAGCTTGAGCGGGTCGATGGTCAAAGCGAACACCTTGCCCGGCGGTAGCTCAAAGATCGCTGGCGGGGGAGGGATGCCCGGGACGAGCGGGATGTTGGCCACCTTATAGCCTCGGCTGGCGAGCACGGCGGAGACCGGCGTCTTGGAAGTGCGGCTCACACCGACCAGCACGATGTCGGCCTTGTCGATGTTGTGGAGGCGCTGGCCGTCGTCGTTCTGCACGGCGAACTCGACCGCCTCGATGCGACGGAAGTAGTCTTCGTCCATGCGCAGATGGAGCCCCGGCTGCGCGCTCGGCGGGCGGTTCAAAAAGTTGGAGAGCCGCACCAGGAGCAGCGAGAAGAGGTCTACCGTAGGCAGTCCAAGCTCCTCCGAGCGGAGGTGCAGGGCGTCGCGGAGGCCCGGGTGCACCAGCGTGTACACCAGGAGAGGGCGAACCTCAGCCGCCACGGAGAGCAGGTCGTCGAGCTGCCCGTGGGTTCGTACCTGGGGGAAGATCCTCAGGCGCGCAGGGCGCTCCCCGAACTGCAGCAGCGCGGCCCTGACGACCATCTCGGCGGTGGACCCTGTGGCGTCAGAGATGACGAAGATCCACGGCGGGTCTGTGGGGGACAGGGTGGTGACGGTCATGGCAAGCCTGGGGGCGCGGGTGCCTGAGCGGGGCCGGCGCCCCTGCGCATGGGCGGCAACCTAGCGCTGCGCCAGGGGCTGGGCAAGGCTGCCCTGCCAGGGTCACGACGTCGCCCCTCGGCGTGGTGTCGGGGCCGGGGTGCGAAGGCGAGCAAGCGTTGCAGGGGGGGCGGCGCTTTGCTACGCAGTCGCTCCGAGCGCCGGACACTCTGGCGCAGCGCCTCACTCCCTGCCTCTTCCCCAGCCAACGCCATGAAGTTTTTCATCGACAGTGCAGACATTCACGAGATCCGCGATGCCTGGGAGATGGGCGTCATCGACGGGGTGACCACGAACCCCAGCCTCGTGGCCAAGGTGGGTCGCTCCTTCGAGTCCGTGCTCGCGGACATCTGCGCTGTCGTAGACGGTCCGATCTCCGCCGAGGCGGTGTCGATGAGCGCGAGGGAGCTTGAGGCTGAGGGACGCGGGTTGGCGGCCATCCACCCGAACATCGTTGTGAAGCTGCCGCTGACGGTGGACGGGCTGAAGGCGTGCAAGGCCCTGACCTCGTCGGGTATCCGGACGAACGTCACCCTCTGCTTCTCCTCGACCCAAGCGATCCTCGCCGCCAAGGCGGGCGCCACCTACGTGAGCCCCTTCGTAGGCCGCTTGGATGACATCGGGCAGATCGGCATGAACCTCATCCGGGAGGTGGTGCAGATCTACGGGAACTACCCTGACCTGAAGACCGAGGTGTTGGTGGCCTCCATTCGGAATCCCACGCACGTCATCGACGCGGCGCTCGTGGGCGCTCACGTGGCCACCATCCCCTACGGTGTCATCGCGCAGCTCGCCAAGCACCCGCTGACGGACGCAGGCATCGCGCGCTTCCTCGCGGACTGGGAGAAGCGCAAGACCTGACCCCTTAGGGCTTGAGGAGCAGCCAGAGGACCGCCGCCACGAGCGCCACCAGGAAGGCGACCATGCCGATCAGGCCTGCGACCCCCGCGCGACTCTGGCCACTGGCAGGCGGGAGCGGTTCGCTCTCAGCGACGCTCGCCCCGGGAGGCGTCAACCCGGAGCTGGTGTCCAGGCCGGTCGTGTCCAGCGTAGCGGTGTCGCCGCTGCCGGTCTCCTGGGGCGGGCCTTCGCCAGGCGCTGCGCCAGCAGGCGGCGCTTCAAGCGCTTGCGTTAGGGTCTGATCCCGTCCGATGTGCACCACACGGAGGTCGCCTGGTTCGCTCTGGGCTTCGCCCCATCGCGCGACAACGACGGTGATGTTGTCGTGTCCTCCCGCGGCTCTCGCCAGCTCAATGAGCGTGGCTGTCGCAGCCTCGGGCTCCGCGCGCAGCAGCTCCTCAGCGACCCTCGCCTCATCCACCAGGCCCGAGAGGCCGTCGGAGCAGAGGAGAAAGACGTCCCCCTCTGCGAGCGTGATGGGCTCCACGAGAAACTCGACATCCACGGCGTCGCGGCCCCCGAGGGAGCGGCTGATGACGTTCGAGTTGGGATGATTCTCCGCAGCCTCGGCGGTGATGAATCCTTCGTCGACCAAACGCTGGACCAGCGTGTGGTCCCGCGTCAGGCGCACGTAGGTGCTCCCGCGGAGGAGGTAGGCGCGGCTGTCACCCACATGGCCGATGTGGGCGCGACCGGTCTCGTGATCGAAGCCCAGCACCACCGCAGTGGTACCCATGCCGTAGAGGTGCGGCCGCCGCTTGGCTTCTTGGAAGATCGCGTTGTTGGCGACCATCAGGGCCGTCTCAATGGCCTCGTCTGGGGAGGTATCCCCTTTCGCGAGGTGCTCGCTGAGGCGCTCGACCGCCATGTTGGCGGCGGTGGAGCCGCCGTTGTGGCCGCCCATGCCGTCGCACACGAAGTAGAACGACACCTGGGGCGCGCTCGCCGCGCCATAGGCGTCTTGGTTCTCCTCCCGTTCGCAGCCCACGTCCGTACGAAGGGACGCGGTGACGGCGGTCTTGGGTTCAAGCGTGGCGCTAATTCTAGCCTCCAGCCTCAGAGGGGAGCAGCCCGTAGCGAACGAGGTGAGCGCTCACTGACCAGGGCAGATTGTGCCGATGGTATCGACCTCTAGCCATCCTGCAAGTCTCCCGCGCATTGTGGTGCATTTTGTGGGGGTCTCCGCATGCCTCGCACGCTCTCTTCGGGGCTCTCAATCACCGATCGCGACGTCCCGAGCCTTCATCGCGGCGCAGACCAGCCCAAAGAGGAAGGGCAGGAAACCCAGCAGGACACCGATGCTGCCCCAGCGTGAGGTGTGCGCGCTAGGGCGAGGCAGGACAAAGGCGTCTGGGGAGCGCCCCTCATGAACGATGTCGCGTTCAGCGCGTTGCCGCTCGACGTCTTGACGATGCACCCCGAAGCTCCTCTCCAGGGGAGTGATCGGCCAGCTCCTCTGCAAGGACGTGCAGTAGGCACGGCAGATCTCGTGGTCGGCGCGCGGCTCGACGGGGATCACCACCCGGCCCTCGAGCGCCCGCATGCCGGATCGCTCTACAGCCTCCTGGACGAGCGCCGGGTCGGAGGGATAGTACGAGAGCCCGGTCGGACCCACACCCCACATGCACGCTGGGATGCCGCAGGCATCGCGTAGCCTCGCCGCATCGGTCGGGCCATGCTCGACATGCAGCATCGCCTCGTAGCCCCAGCGAGAGACCATCGTCATCGACAACACCTTCATCGGGAGCTTCATCTCATGCACCGGCATGATGACGCCGCCTAGAATGATCTGGGGGATCAGCAGGAGCGGCACCAGCCCCATGGCGGCCTCGCTGCTGGAGGCCAACGCGGAGAGCGTCAACCCCATGCCGAGACCCGCCATCGACGCCAAGAAGAGCACGCCGTAGAGCGCGAGGAAGGAGCCCTCCAGGCCCAGCGGGACGAACGCGATGCCGAGCAAGAGCAGGCACTGGATGGCGCAGAGTCCACCCAGCACAAGGAACTTGGATCCAACGTAGGCGGGGATGCGCAAGTTCACCATGCGCTCGCGCCGGTACATCGGGGCCTCGGCGACGATCTCCCTCGCAGAGTTGGAGCACCCGAACCAGATCGCGCTCGCGACCAACAAGAAGAGCGCGGCCGGGCCACGGGAGACGGCCTCGAAGAGCCCCCCGCCCACGCCGGCGAACACCATCGCCAACACGAGGGCGATGATCGGAGCCTGGACGAGCAGCACGGCCACGTAGGCCAAGTCCGTCCGCTTGATCAACGCGTTGCGCTGACTGAGGATGCCCAGCTGCCGCCAGAAGCCCGCCTTGGGAGGGCGCTGCCGCGCGCTCGCGCTCGCCTCGGCGCTGGGCCGTGTGCTGGTCGCCCGATCGTACACATACTGCCGGTAGTGGTCCGAGTTCACATAGGCTTGGCGCCGCACTTGGACGCCCTCCGCCAGCGCCTTCTCCCGCGAAGGGGCGTCACCGGCCTCGAGCGCTTTGCGCTGGTCCTGCGCTAGCGGGCGCAGCGCGTTGCCCGGGTCAGCCAAGAGGCGCTCGCGCTCCTGGCCGGTCGGGGGCTCGGGGTGAAAGAAGAGAATGGAGTCGGGCCAGGATGGGCCGTAGTACACAAGGCGCCCCTGGAAGAGCAGGAGCACGTTGTCCATCAGCCGGTAGGCCTCGAGCGAGGGCTGGTGGATCGTCAGAATCACGGTCTTGCCGTCGTCTGCGAGGCGGCGCAGCAAGCGCATGACGTTGATCGTATCCTCGGAGGCGAGCCCGCTCGTCGGCTCGTCAAGGAGCAGGAGCGAGGGCTCCGTCAGGAGCTCCTGCGCGAGGTTCACCCGCTTGCGCTGGCCGCCCGAGATGCCGCGGCGGGTCGCGTCGCCGATGCGCGTGTCACGGGTCTGCTGGATCTCGAGGGTCTCCAGAATCTTGGCGATCCTCGCGTCGATCTCGTCCTTTGTCGTGTCCTCGGGCAGCCGCAAGCGCGCTGTGAAGTAGAGGCTCTGGTACACCGTGAGCTGCGCGTAGACGATGTCGTCCTGGGGCACGTAGCCGATGCGGTTGCGGAAGAGATCGTAGCGCTCCACCAGGTCGACACCGTTGAGCAGGCTGCGACCCGCGCTCGGTGGCTGGTAGCCGTTGAGCGCCGTGAGGAGCGTCGTCTTCCCAGCGCCGCTCGGCCCCATCAGCCCAACGAACTCGGAAGGGTACGCGGTGAAGCTGACCTCGTGCACGATCCGGCGCGTCCCGCCGGCCGCGGCCCGGTCGGGGACATCGACGCAGATGCGTTCAGCCTGGAGCGTAATGTCTCCACGGAAGTCCCGCACCACCACGCCCTGCTCGTCGTCCAGGCGGAGACTGTGGTGGCCGACCACGAGACGAGCTCCGGCGTCTACCTGCACCTTGCCCTGGATCCGCCCCCCGTCGACGAAGGTGCCGTTGGCGCTTTGGAGATCCTCCACCTCAAAGCGTCCGGCACGGAGACGGCGCACCCGGGCGTGCTCGCGAGAGACCTGCGGATCATCCAACGCGACGTTGCAGCGCTCCGCGTCGCGACCGATGACCCACACCCCCTCTAGCCCGGTGTAGGCCCCGGATGCCTGCTTCAACCCTCCCCGATGCCTGGCCAGGAGCCCTTCGACGCTGATGCGATACGACCCCAGGAAGAGCTCGTCATCTTCGGCGACGACGAAGGTCCGCAGGGCGTTGTCTCGGTCATTTAAGGCGGTGCCGTTCGTGCTTCCCAGATCCTCCGCCCGCCAGAGCCCGTCACCCCGTGCCTCCAGCCGCAGGTGGCGCGCCGATACGATCGGCAGGTCCAGCACGATGTCTGCGTTGGGATCGCGCCCGACGACCAGCACGGTCCCCTGAGCCGCTGGGTGCTTTGTGGCCGCGCCCTGGGCGCGTCGATCGCGCAGGCGCTCCCGAGCGTCTTCGTCGATTCGCCACGGGTGGGTCCCGAGCAGGACCACCGCGCCCACCTCCAGCGTCGCCCAGCCGACCCGCTTGCCCTCCACCAGCACGCCGTTTTTGGAGCCGACATCTTCGATCCACGTGGTCGATCCGTCTGACCACACCCGGGCGTGGAATCGGGAGACAACGTGGCTCTGGACCACGATATCGTTGCGAGGATCGAAGCCCACGCGCAGGAACGCCGCGCCCAGTGGCGCCTCCATGGCGCGCGCAGCCGTCTCAGGCAGGGTGGAGGTCTCCACCGAGGTGGTGTCACGCTTGTTGCGTCCAGCGTGCGCCGCCTCGGCCGAACCCGACGACACCTCCTGCTGGGTCAAGGTCGCGCGCTGTGCCCTGCCAGGCAGCTCTCGCAGGCCCGAGCCCTCCCCGCGTTCCAGCAGAGACCGGAGATGGGTCGCGAAGGCAGCCGGATTCTCCTGGAGGCGAGACGCGAGGTCGCGGTCCCACATCCATACGAGGCGCTTGCCGAAACGAATCTCGGAGCCCCACGTCAAGGGCCGCGCCTCCCCAGGGGCAAGCATGACGCCGTCCAACGAGGTCCCATTGGTGCTGCCTAGATCTTCAATGTACCAACACCCCTCGTCGTCCGCCGAGAGCTTGCAGTGGGCACCGGAGACCAGGGGAATGGCGATCACGATGTCCGCACGCTCAGCGCGGCTCCCCAGGATCCAGCTCGTACGCCCAGTCGTCATGCCTTCACCCACCTTCGTCAACGTCCCCTAGCGTCCTCGTGCCGGAGAGACATAGCATGGTGGCGCTGAGGCGGACAGGGGGAGGGTGGAGGGTGGCAGGGTGAAGTGGCCAGGCGAGCGGAGTCGCTAGGCGCAAGCGGCTGTGACTTCTGCGCATCTTGGCGGCAGCCCCGCGCGCCCCTGCTGGCCGTCGATGCGCGCTTGGAGCGCCCCTTGTGACCCTGGGCAGCTCGCTCTATGATGGCGAGCGGTGGCTTGTGTTCGGCCCTAAGGGGAGTCGAGGAGAGAACACGTGATCGAAGGTGAGACCCGAGAGCAGGCGGGTGGTCGGGGCGAGGAAGAGGGGGGGGAGAGTGACCAGCGGGTCGATCTTACGCTGATCCGATGGATGCTCACCCTGTCGCCCAGCGAGCGTCTCGCGTGGTGCCAGGCGCAGGCTGACGCCATCCGTCGCCTCCGGGCGCTGCGGTCTAGGGCGGAATGACCTCGGATCTCCTCGGCGCCATCCAGGTCTTGACGCGGCACGGTGTGGCCTTCACGGTGGTCGGCGGCGTGGCCGCCGTTCTGCACGGTGCTGCGCTCGTCACCATGGACCTCGACGTGGTGTATGACCTCTCGCCGGAGAACGTCGAGCGGGTCCTCAAGGCTCTGGACGATCTCGACGCCTGCTTTCGGGCGCGGCCGGATCTCAGGCCTGCTCGGGCTCACATGGCTTCCCGGGGCCACAAGCTGATGCTCACGCGCTGCGGTCCACTGGACATGCTGGGCTTCGCCGGCGATGGCCACGCGTTTGAAGAGCTTGCGCGTCACAGCATCCGCATCCCTCTGGGCGACGCTTGTGACGTGCTGGTGGTCGACCTTCCTATGCTCATCCGAATCAAGGAAGAGCTCCCTTTCGATAAGGATCGTGCCGTGCTCCCCTTGCTGCGCGCCACCCTTGAGGCTCGGGAATCCTCTGAGCCATGAGCCGGGCCGCGCCTCATCGCTCGCGCGGGAGGCCGCGCGCAGCCCAGCAGGCCGAGGCCTAGCCCGTGGACCGCAGCCCAGCCGCGATCGCGTTGACGGTCATCAGCAGCCGGCGGCGCAGGTGCTGGGCCTGGTCGTCGTCGGGGCCCGCTGAGCGTACGCGATCCCGCCAGGACACCAGCAGGTCGATCTGCGCTGCGTGCACCTGGTCGAGGGCCGCTGCGCGCGCGTCGATGCTCGCGACGAGCGCAGGGCGTCGCCGCTCGACGGGCTGGCCCAGCACCTGGTGCAAGCCTTCGAGCGTGCGGCTGCGCTCCTCCTCAAATCGGGCAAGCATCGCGTCGCCCTGCTCCGCTTCGGCCACGAGCGCAGCGTAGCGCCTGGCCCAGGGCACATGGGCCGCGGCGAGACCCATCTCGATGTTGTGCAGCAGGTTGGAGAGAAAGGCGTCGTGACGCGCGCCCTGGGCCAGCAAGCGCAAGTCCTCCGGGGTCTCGCGAGCGATGCGTTCCAACGCGCTGCCTACACCGTACCAGCTCGGGATGCAGTGGCGGCACTGGTTCCAGGAGAAGACCCACGGGATCGCGCGCAGATCAGCCAGCGTGTGCGCGCCCCGCCTACGCGTCGGACGCGACCCGATTCCGCTCTGCTCCAGCACGTCGATCGGCGTGGCCTGCCGAAAATAGGCGAGCAGTCCCGGCGCAGTGAGCCACTCCTGGTAGGCCTCCTGGGCGTAGGACGCGAAGCGCATCAGCACGGCGTCCAGCGCTGGATCCCGCGGGGTGCTGCTCTTGCGCTCCAGGCTGGCCTGCATGGCGCCTGCCAGCCACGTCTCCAGCGTGTTGGTTGCCGTCATCAAGTTCGCCAGCTCGCGAGCCACCGTTTCGCCCTGCACCGTGACCCGGACCCTCCCCGAGAAGGCATCGCGGGGGCGCGCAGCGAGGAAGGGCCCGTTGGGACCGCCTCCCCGTGCGGTGCTGCCACCGCGCCCGTGGAACACCTCAAGGCAGATCCCGTGCGCGTCCGCCACGCGCGCCAGGGAACGCTCGGCCCTCTCCACGGCGACCTGCGCCGCGACGAGCCCGCCATCCTTGTTGCTGTCGCTGTACCCGACCATCACCTGCTGGACCGGGCGATCGCCCTCGCGACACGCCGCCAGCGTGGCCTGGACGAGCGGAAGGCCCAGGTAGGCGTCCATGACGGCGGGTGCGCGTTGCAGGTCCTCGATGGTCTCAAAGAGGGGCACCACCGGGAGGTCGGCCCATGCGCGGTCGCCCTCAACGTGCAGCAGTCCGGCCTCCCGTTGCAGGAGATACACCGCCAAGAGATCGCTGACCTGGCGGGTCATGCTCACGATCGTCGGGCCCAGCCCACAGCGACCGTAGCGACGGAGGTGCGACGCGAAGACCTGGTAGGCGCCGCGCACGGCGTCGGCGTTCGCACCACAGGAGGCGTCGGGCAGGCCGAGCGGGCGCCGGTGCAGCAGCTCCTCGCGCAGGAAGGCGCAGCGCTCGGGTTCGTCGAGGGAAGAGTAGGGTGGCATCGGCAGCCCCGCCCACGCGATGAGCTCGTCGATGGCGGCCTCGTGGACCTGGCTGTTTTGGCGGAGGTCGAGCGTCGCCAGGTGGAATCCGAAAGCCTCCACGACACGGAGCGCGCGTCGGACCTCCTCATCCGCCAGGTGGGTTGCCCCGACCTCACGCAGCCCAGCCTGGAGCGCTCTGAGGTCTTCACAGAGCTCCTGGGCACTTGGGTAGGAGCCCGGCAGCTCTACCAGTCGCGTGATGTGGTCGCGCTCCACCTCCACAGGCAGCCGCGCCATCATCAGCCCGACAAGCTGGCGGAAGGGCTCTGCGCGGTTGCGCCGCAGCACCGCCGCAGCGCGCTCCCCGAGCGCGGTAGCCCCACGATCGATGGCGTCGCGGAGGACCTGCGGTGTGTGCGCGAAGGGCTCCGAGATCGAGAGCTTCTCGCCGAGCGGGCTGAGCTGCCTCCGGGCGAGGACGACCGCCGATAGGCGCATCTCCTGCAGGGTCTGCTGCGTGACCTCGGGGGTCACAAAGGGGTGGCCATCGCGGTCACCGCCTACCCAACTGCCAAAGCGCAGGCGCGGCAGCGGCAGCGCCTCGCCCAAGGGCCCCACCACCGCACGCTGGAAGCGGTCGGCGACCCGCTGCAGCGCCTCGGGGAAGAGGTTGAGCGCGTAGTGCAGCACGTATGCGCGCTCGGCGGCGACCGTCGGCTTCTCGATGTGCACCTCGCCCGTACGCCACAGTCGCTCGAGACACGACGACATCTCGCCCCGTAGGCGCTCGCGCTCGCGCGGCGTGTAGACCGGGTTCTCGAGGCTCGCGACGAGGACGTAGAGCTCACGGTAGTGGGTGATCACGCTGCGGCGACGTGCTTCGGTGGGGTGCGCCGTCAGCACGAGCTCGACACGGGTGGCATCAGCAAGCGCGCGGAGCTCCGCGGCGGAGGCGTCCAGCTCCTTCACACGGCACATCAACCCGTCGAAGGTCGCGCGCAAGGGCTGGGTGCCTTCCTTCTCCTGCCAGCGTCTGAGCTGCACCGCCGCGTTCTCCTCCACCAGGTTGAGGAGCTGAAAACCGAGCCCGATCAGCTGCAGCGGGAGCTCCGGCGTCGCCGCTGGGACGTAGGGAGCGGGGACACAAGCGCGCTCCTCCTCACGGATAGCCTCCGCCAGCGCGGGCAGCGAGGCGTCTTGCACGACCTCGCGGAGCAGCGCCAACATGGCGTTGTAGTCGGCGCTGATCTTCTGGGCGCGCTGCATGGCGTCCTCGGGGCAGGGCCGCGTTCAGGCTGCGAGGCCTGCGCGGCGAAGCGTCTCGTCCAGGGCTCGTCGTCCGCTGTGCAGCAAGCCGTCGAGGTCATGCTGCACCAGGGTGCCTTCGTCCACCAGGAGGCGCCCTCGCACCCACACCCGTCGCACGAGATCGCGGGTCCCTGCGCACACGATCTCTGTGTAGGGATCCGACCCGAGGCCAAGCCTCGGATCGTTGCGTCGGAGCAGGACCATGTCGGCGTCCTTGCCAGGCTCTAGCGATCCGACACGCTCCTCCCAGCCCAGCGCCTTCGCTCCCCCACGGGTGGCGAGCCGCAGCACCTCGACAGGTGTCAGCGCGCCAGCGCCGTGCTTGGGCCCCTGCAGCAGGTGGGCCAAGCGCATCTCGACAAAGGCGTCGAGGCCGTTGTTGCAGGGAGCGCCGTCTGCGCCGATCGCCACGTTGACGCCCTCGCGCAGGAGGGTGAGCACGTCAGCGATACCAGAGCCGAGCTTCAGGTTGGAGGAGGGGCAGTGGCAGATGGAGGTCCCGGTGTCGCGCAGGATGCGCCTCTCGTCAGCGTCGAGCTGCACACCGTGGGCGAAGACACTGCGCGGGGAGCAGAGGCCGTAGCTGTGGAGCAGATGCACGTTTCTCATGCCGTGGAGGCGCTCGATCAAGGCGACCTCCTCCCTGTGCTCGCTGGCGTGTGTGTGGACCAGGTACCCCTCAGCGGCGCTCAGCCGCCCGACCTCCTGCTGCAGGGCCGCGGAGCAGGAGAGGACGAAGCGCGGCGCGAAGGCGTAGCGCAGCCGATCGTTGTCGGCGCCGTGCCACGTCCTCCCGAGGCGGAGGCTCTCGTCCAACGAGCGCTGCGTGCTCTCCCGGAGGGTGGCCGGCACGCCCTCACCGACGTCCATCATCGCCTTGCCGAAGGCACCACGGACACCCCACGCGGCGGCCGTCTCGAACACGGCGTCCTGATGGTGGACCGTCCCCATGTCCAGCAGGGTCGTGGTGCCCGAGAGCAGCAACTCCGCCAAGCCTAGCTCGCAGCTCCGCGCCAGCGACTCCGGTGTGTGCGCCCCCTCCAGAGGCCAGATGCGTTCCCGCAGCCACGCCAGCAGCGGGCGGCCTTCAGCCTCGTGCCGGAAGAGGGTCTGGCAGAGGTGGATGTGCGGCTGGATGAGCCCAGGCATGAGGTAGTGATCGGCCCCGTCGATCACCGCTACCCCAGGCGGGGCTGTGAGGTCCGGGCCGACAGCGGCGATGACGCCGCCCTGTACCAACACATCACCGTCCAGCACGTGCAGCGCGTCGTTCATGGTCAGGACGCGCGCGCCGCGCACGAGGAAGGTGCTCATGATGACCTCATTGAAGCGGAGTCGGCCGGGCCTCCGGCGCGCCCCCCGCGGCCTCCCATGCTCGCAGCACGACAGCGCGGAAGGCGGCGGCGTCAAAGTCCAGGGGGTGCTCCTCCTCCCAAGCGTGCAGGAGCTCGGACCAGCGCGTACCGCCGATCGCGAAGGCTTGCGCCCTCCGTGTCATCGCGCGCCACTGCTCCAAGCGCTCCCCGCTAGGCTCCATGCGCTCCACGAGCTGCACCACGAACACGGCCTCCGCCGCCAGGAAGTCGGGATCCAGACGCTGGCCGGGCGTGTGCAGCTCCGCGAAGATGCGAGGAATCATCTCAGGGTAGTCGCCTACGCCCGGGACAATACCTCCGGTGCGCCGGCTAAAGCCTGGCGTCTCGACATAGAAGAGATTGTGTTGCCGCACGAAGGCGTCTCGGGCTTCTGGCCCCTGCTCCATGGCGCTGTGCAGGGCGCGCACGCGCGCAGCGCTCTGCTCCGAGAGGCCCTCCTCTTGCGCGAAGATCCGCGCGATCGTGCGCCTGGTCCGTCCATCCAGGGGGAGCACGCGCTCCTCTTGCACCTCCCGCACCACCTCGACCACGAAGCCTACGTCCTGCGGGATGAGCTGCACGCTCACCACCCGGCCCTCCAGGTCAGCGCCCTCCGTGCGCCCTCCCTCGTAGACCGTGACGGTGTCCGGCGGGTTGCTGAGCGCCTGTGCGAAGGCCGCCCGCGTGCCAAGCTCCTCGACCCACCCCGACACTTGCTCCGCGAAGGCGCGTGCGTGCACCAGCTCGCCGCTGGTGATCACGAGCGCCTCGCGGACCCGCACCGCAGCCTGCGTGAAGCGCTGCGCCAGGTTCTGCGCATAGTACGCGTCGATAGCGTCCGCGCGCTCCACCAAGAGCGCGTCGATGCGCGCAGGGTCCGGGTCGTTGTCTACGCGGATGACCTCGACCCGCACCTGCGCAGCCTGCTCCCGGATGTGGGCGTCGAGCTCCTCCTCGCTCATGGGGTCCCCGTGCTCCTCCACCCACCGGCTCCACGTCAGCCGCTCCAGCAGGCGCCGATTCAGCTCCGCCTCGGCGCTCTCTCGCCACGGCGTTCCGAGGAGATCGGCGACGCGATCGTTCGGGATGCCCCGCAGATCCGCGTGCGGGAAGGCTGCGCGTTCGGTCTCCCAGGTCGCCTCGTCGAAGGTGTAGTCAAGGCGCTCAGCCTCCTCCTGGAGACGCTTCCACCGCAGGGCCTCGGTGGCATGTTCGGCCAGATGTTCGTCCGTCAACCAAGCCAGATCACCCGGCCACGGAGGATCCTCGAGCTGGAGCGCGCGCCACCCGATCACCGCGTAGAGCTCGGACGCGCTCACCTGGGTCTGCGCACGCCGGGCAACGATCGGATCAGCGAGATCCTGGTGTGCAGCGTTGGGCCCCTGCGTCGGCTCCCCCGAGCCACCTGTCGGCGCTGGGCCCTCCCCGGGAGAGCAGCCGAGGCAGGGGAAGAGCAGGCACGTCACGAGCAGGGCGAACGTCGTTCGTTGGTGGGGCATCGTCTCGGGAGGGAAGCGCGGTAGAGGTGGGGCTCAGGACTCGTCGCCCCCGACCTTGCGGAACGTCATGATGCGCCCCTCCTCTTCCAGGATGAGCACGCGCGGATCACGAAAGAGGACTGGGAACACCGACTCCTCCCCGTTGAGCGTGACCTTGAGCATCAGGCCGTTCTCCGAGGCTTCGACCACCTCCCACGTCCCTTCCTCTCGTGTTCGCTCGCGCTGGAAGCGGCTCTCGAGCACCAGGGCACCCTCCTCTGCGAAGCGCATGGTGACACTGAAGTGCTGCTGCAGCCCCCGGGCGAGGTCTTGCTCCTCGACGCTGAATGGGCGCGCGGAGCTGCCGCGTCGCCCACGCTGCGCCGGCCGGGCTTCCGCGGCCCCATCGCCCTCGGCGGCGGCCTGCGTTCCTTCACCTGCCGCCCCGCCTTCACCTTCAGCGCCCTGGGCTTCCCCGCCAGGAGCTTCAGAACCCGGCGCTTGAGAACCCGGCGCTTCTGCGCCGTTGCCCCGCGACGCAGCCACCGAGCGCTCGACCTCCTGCACGAGAGGCGCAAGGTCGAGCCTCCACTCTCCTTCGATCCACGCGCGGGGCCCCTGGACCGCAGAGGAGCACGCGCTGAGGGCGAGGGCTGCGCCCACGACGAGCGTGAGCGGCAGCAGCCGGTGAAGCGGGTAGGCCATGCGAAGGGCAAGGGCCCCAGTCGGGTGGGTGGTCATGATGATCTCCGGTCACGGACAGCGTCCGGCGCGATGAGGTGGTCTCAACTTGCATCAAGCGTGGTTCAGCCGCAACCTCCGAGCGTCTTGCCCGCCCGTCTGGGCGCGTTTCGTGCGCCCTCAGAGCGTCAGGTGTGTCGGCTGGGAGCCGGCGACCCAGCAGGGCCGAGACCTGCCAGATCGGGCCCGAGGGTTAGGGGGAGGAGCCTACACCGCCCAGGTAGCCGAGGCTCGCGTCGCAGGTTTCCGAGTAGAGCACCACGAGCATGGGCTCTGATGAGGTGATGTGTCGGGTGCCGGCGCTGAGCGTGCTGTCTGCGACCGTCTCCCAGCCGGTGCCCTCGACGACGCGGCGCGTTGGGTTGAAGGCTGCGCCGTCCAGCCGGAGGGTCGCTCCCGAGGCGGTCATGACGGCGACCCGGTGGCGATCCATGAGGTTGAGCGTGGGGAGGCGCACGCTGCGGACCCAGCGGTTCGTGGGTACGAGCTGCACCATGGAGGGATCTCCGAATCCTCGCCCAGGGTTGAAGATCGTCCCGGCGGTGCAGCTCGTCGGGACACCCAAGCCAGCGCTGCCTTTGGCGAAGATGGCCACAGCGACGGGGCGGCTGGCCACCAGGCGGTGCCCACGGTTGATCTCGAAGCTCCCGACCTCGCCCGCCGCCAGCACGGTGGGCACGTCGCCCGCCGGCAGCGCGGGCGTCACGGACAGCGTCGTGCCGCCTTCCAGCGCGACCACCCGGACGACGGTCGTCTCGGTGCCCCGCTGCGCAAAGGGCAGCAGGCCGTAGGTCGTGCCTAGCATCGTGTCCGGCAGCACCTGTGTCTCAAGGCGATCACAATAGGCGGTGCCTACAGGGACGTTCGCGCAGCGGTTACCAGCGAACACGGCCACCGGCTGCAGCGCCTGGACCCGCGTCCCAGAGATGTCCAGACGCTCGGTCTCGGTCTGGGTGCGGGTCATGAAAACCACCACCTCCTGCGCCTGCAGCGTAAAGACCCGCTCCTCTCGGACGGGGAGCGTCTCTCCGCTGCGTGGATGCACGAGGGGGACGGTCGGCCGAATGGTCACGGAGGTGCTGCGGTCCCGCGAGGGATTCGCGACAGCGACGTAGCCCGCGAAGGTGGTCCTGTCCGAGGGGTAGCCGACGATGGTGTGGGAGGTGCCGAGCGTATTGATCGGCAGCAAGAGGCTCGCGTCGAGACTGAAGAGGTCCGTCGATGTTCCGGGGTTCACCTGCACCACCTGGACGCGGCCGTCGGACTCTACGCTCCACTGCAGGCGATGGAAGCGTGCGCCTTCCTGGCCGGTGGCGGAGGGGCTGACCCACGTCGCGGTCTGTCCGGGATCGATCACCACGGTGTGCTGGAGGAGCCCTTCGGCGTTCGTGATGCGTACCGTGACCGCGCGCTGCTCCCAGTTCGTCACGAGGACGCGCACCGACAAGGGCATGGGGCTAGGGTCGGTCGTGCCCTCGCGATCGAGGGCGACCGCGGTGAACGCGCAACCGACCGAGAGGGGGTCACCCGGCTGCCGGCAGTCCCCTATGCAGATGCCTTCCTCGCAGCCGCCGGTGCAGGTGCCGATGGTCTCGGCGCTCAAGCCTTCGCTGTCGCAGAGCTCTACGCTGTTGCCCTCGCAGAAGCGCCTGCCTGGCTCGCAGACCTGCGCCACACAAGCCCCGTCTCGGCAGAGATTCGGGCAGGTGAGCAGGGTCGAGGAGGAGAGTCCGTCTGCCGCGCAGCGCTTCAGCTCGCTCCCCTCACAGAAGCGGCTATTCTCCGTGCATACCCGCGCGATGCAGGCTCCATCACGGCAGCGGTCTGGACAGGTCGCCAAGAACTCGCTCTCGCTCCCCGAGGAATCACACAGGTGCACGGCGGTCCCCACGCAGAGCAGCTCGTTGGGCGCACAGAACTGGTCCACGCAGGCGCCCTCGCGGCAGAAGTTGCTGCACACGGTGAGTCGATCGCGGTCGAAGCCGTTGGGCGCGCACTGGTAGACCTCTTGCCCACGACAGAAGCGCTCGCCGGCAGCGCAGAGCTCGGCGTCCTGCGGGATGCACGCAGGTGTCGCTAGACCCAGCTCGCAGCGTTCCGTCGCCCGGCACTCGATGGTCTCGAGGAACCCGGTGCCGGCCCCGTTGCAGGTCACCAGCAGGTTGTCTTCCAGGCAGGCAGCTTGGCCTGGGACGCAGCGCCGCTCGCCTCTCGCGACGCAGAGCGTGTCGGCGCCGCCATCGTCTTGCAGGCAGCGCCAGAGCTCCGTGGGTCCACAGTCCTGCACGCGCGCACACACCTTGGTGCAGTAGGCGCTGCCGTCCTCACCGCGGAGACAGACCCCTGAGGTGCAGTCGCGGTCGGTCTCGCAGAGCGCCCCGAAAGGTGCGCCAGGTGGCGAGACATCGGGGACGTCCGGGCTGGTATCCGGCGGGTTCACGGTGTCCCGCGGCGGCTGCGTGGTGTCGCGGCCGGTGTCTGGTTCCGGGTCGGGGACGTCTCCGAGGGGCACGTCGGGCAAGGGAGCGCCGTCCTCCAAGCTGTCCTCATGGGTGACGTCGCTGTCTTCGTCATCGGGTGTGGAGGCGCCACACCCGGCCAGCGAGACGAGCAACGAGAGCGCGAGCATCCGGAGGAGCCGCGCGGGACAGGGCAGAGTCAGGGGCATGGTGTTGCGACTAGAGCGGGGGGAGCGTCGGATTGAAGAGCCGGAAGGGTCCGGTCCATGCGCTGGAGGCGTAGCACCCGTGCGCGTAGGCGGTGAGCGCGAAGGACCCCGTAGAGCGGACCCTAGCCGTGGTCACGCCGCTGTTCAAGACGACATGGGCGAAGCTCCATCGCTCCGTGCCGGTGCTGGGCCGCAGCGAGACGGGCTCGTCGTTCAAGGTCACCGTCGCGCCGCTGGCTGCGACGATCGTGACGACACGTTGACGGTACCCGGTGGGATAGGAGAGGACCGCCTCACCCGCTGCCGCCCACTGCTCTCGGGGGAGCACCGGCACGACCGATGGCTCGCCAACGCCCTCAGTGCAGTTGAGGAAGCCGAAACACCCGGCTGGGCACGTCCTCGGAATGGCGAACTCCTCGTTGCGCTGGAAGCGGGACCCGACGGTGAGCTGGTGCACCTGGAGCGGCCCGCTCCCGCTGAGATCGAAGGCGCTGAGGTACTCGACCTCGATCACCTCGCCTGCGTTGAGCCGCCGGCCGTTCAGGTCAGCTCGTGGCGGGTTGGTCTGCAGCGTCGTCCCGTCCTGGAGCGCCTGCACGCGCAGGATGGAAGGCTCCGAGCCTCGCTGGACGTGCGGGACAACCGCAAAGGTGCTGCCGTGGTGGGGCAGGAGCTGGGCGCTCATGTGGTCGCAGTACCCAACGCTTAGCGGGACTTGGCCGCAGGGGTGGGTCGAGAATGCGGCGACGCGCCCGCTCGCCTCGATGGTGAGTCCGTTCGGTAGCCCTGACGCTGGGTCAGCGCCCGAGGGGGGCGAGGCCATCAAGTAGAGCACATCCCCCGCCGCGAGGTTGTAGTTGCCAGTGCCTCCCGCGGGGATTCGCGGAATGGACGTCCCCCCCTCGATCGCGACGGGCGAGCGCACGGTCACGCTCAGCGCCGACGTCCCAGGGTTGGCGATGACCACGATGGGGAAGAAGCTCACGCTCGTTCCCTGGAAGCGTGCGTTGGTGAGGAGAGTGTAGCGCTCGCCGAGCAGGTCGTTGGGCAGCAGGCGGGTGCCGTCCGCGCTGACGCTCCCGTCCGAGGTCGGCGCGCTGAACTGCACGACAGAGATGCGGCCTTCGGCCTCGATCCGCCACGCACTGCGGGCGCGACGCGTGGCCGCCGTTGGCGCCGTGAGGCTCGCCTGGAAGATGGCGGGCTCGCCGGGACGCAGCGTTTGGCGTTCGACGAGCACGCCGTCGACGCTGCGCAGGGCGACCGAGAAGGAGCGGCTCTCCTCGTTCACGACGTGCCACGCGACGCTCTGAGATCCGGACTGTTCGAAGCGGTCGACCCAAACGCCCAGGAAGGAGCAGCCCACGTCCGAACGCCCGGTCGGGTCTGCACAGGTCCGCACACACGCTCCCGCCTCGCAGCCGGCATCGCAGCGCTCGACGACCGCTGACGAGAAGCCATCGGCTGCGCAGCGGACGACATTCCCGTCCTGGCACGACACCGCGTTGGGCGTGCACGCGAAGGCCTCGCAAGCACCCTGCCGACAGCCCTCCGGGCAGGTGACCAGCGGGGTGAAGGAGAGCCCGTCGTCGGCGCAGCGCCGGAGCTCGCGCCCTTCGCAGAAGCGAGAACTAGGCTGGCACACGTAGGGGACACAGGCGCCGCCACGGCACGTGTCGGCGCAGGTCTGCCACGGCTGCTCTTCGGTCCCGTCGGCCCGGCAGCGCACCACGTTGTCACCCTCGCACGCCAGCGCGTTGGGCTCGCAGACCCTCTCCCAGCACGCCTGGTCGCGGCACAGGTAGCCGCAGCGCTCCACGAGCGCCGACGCGTATCCTGCGTCCGTGCAGCGGCGCAGCTCTGCGTCGGCGCAGAAGAGCGACCCCTCGCTGCAGGTGGGGAGGACGCACGTCGCGTCTCGGCAGCGCCCGGGGCAGCGCTCGATCAGGCTGGAGCCGAGCCCGTCCCCGTCGCAGAGGCGCCGCTCCGCGCCCTCGCAGAAGACGCTGTCCGGCTGGCAGATCTCTTCGCGGCATGCGCCCTCGGCGCAGCGGATGGGGCAGACGAGCAGGCGATCGGACGAGAATCCGTCCGGGGCGCAGGACCACAGCTCGTTCGCCTGACAGAATCGCTGCCCCGGGGAGCAGACGCGGACCTCACAGAGGCCGGCGCGGCATCGATCCGCGCAGGTCTCCAAGAGGGTGGAGGAGAAGCCATCTTCGGCGCAGCGGCGCCGGTCCATCCCCTCGCAGAACGCGGCGCCGGCTGCACAGCGTGGCATCGCGCACCCTCCCGAGGGCTCGTGGCAGGTCTGCTCGGGCGGGCAGACTTGGCCTTCGTCGAAGACGTAGCCGCCTTCGGTGCAGCGCAGCTCCCGGCCTGCGTCGGTGCAGCCGAGGAAGGTGTCGGGTGAACAAGGCGTGGCGTCCTCGGGGATGCAACGGGCGGGATCGGGGACGCAGCGCTCGTCGCTGGCGCAGGGGCTGGGCTCGAGGAGGGCGGTGCCCACGGCGTTGCAGCGCGCGACCGCGTCGTCGTCCTCGCACAGCAGGGCGTTGGGCTCGCAGCGCGCGCCAGGGTTTCGCGGTGAGCAGAGACGCTCGCCCTCTTCCTCGACGCAGCGCCACAGCTCGACGACGTCGCAGTCGGCCGCCCTGGTGCAGGGGCGCGTACAGAAGCTGAAGACCTGGTCGCCAGCCTGGAGCGTCATGCAGCGCCCTTCGGCGCAGTCGCCGTCGGTCTGGCAAGCGCCGCCGAGGGGGGCCCCGGTGGGTGGCGTGACGTCCGCGTCCGGTGCTACGTCGTCCACGTCGCTCGTGTCGCCGGGCCCTACGTCCGGTGGGTCGACGCTGTCTGGCGGGGAGACATCCTCTGGCGGCAGGGTGTCGGGGTCGGAGGGCTGAACATCGGACGGGGTGACGTCCGGCTGGGTGGTGTCGCCAGGCACGTCTGGGTCCAGCGTGTCGTCCGGGAGCGGCGGCAGCTCTCCGAGGGTGTCGGGAGAGGCGTCGTCTGCTCCGCTGGAGCCGCCCTCGTTGGAGCTGGAGCAGCCCTGGAGCGCCAGGACCAGGGTAAGGCAGGTGACGGCAGCGAGGGTGGATCGAACGAACATGGCGGGGCAACCCTGGTGATGGCGGGCGTGAACTTCGTATCCGACGCGGGCGTCTCTCCTGCGGGGTCCCGCGGGAGGGGCGCGAGGGAGCGCGGGCTGCGTCAGCGGGGGACCTCAGAGGCGACATGCTAGCACGCGTCTCCGGGATAGTGCAACGGGCACAGGGTCATGGCGAGGTGCGTTATGTCGCTGTGCTGGCCTCTGGGGTTGCGTTCTGCTAGGCCATGAGAGGATCTCTGGTGCTGGAGAGATCACCTCGTGGTGTATGGATTTCTCCGGGTTGTTGGCCCCTTGGGGAGCAGGTGGCGTGATGCGCGGACATTGGATGGACGAGCGTTGGAATCGCTGGGTTGTGCTCTTGGTCGCGTTCGCCGCGTGGGCGTGTGCGGACGGCGGCGAAGGGTGCGACACCAGCAGCTGCCTGAGCTGTGATGGGGAGGCCGCGCCGCCGGCGGACCCTTACCCTGCGCAGGGACAGCGCATCCAGGGGGGCGCGCACGTGCGGGTGAACCAGAGCGTGCTCAACGTGGTGTCGCAGAACATCGACCCACTCTTGGAGTCGGCGCTGGGGGAGGAGGGTCTCAGCTTCTGCGTGCCTCCGACCCAAGAGACGATTCTCTTCGTCACGGTGCGCCTCTGCCACCGTGTTCGCCGCTGCGACGATGGGACGACCGGGTGTCAGCTCCAGGTGGGCCTCAACAACCCCTCCCTCCGTTTCCTCGCGGGGAACGCCATACAGTTCCGGGGGAGCGTCGCGCTCAACGACTCGCTGCCCTTTCAGGACGGCAATTGTCGGCTGAATCTCTCGACGAGCGGCGCTGGGATGCCGGTCACCGCGAACATCCGCTTGGTGCCTGCGGCGACGGGGGATCGACTCGTCGCCATTCGCCTGGCGCCTGCCGACGTGTCGTTGAACACGAACGCGCTGAACATCAACGCGTCGAGCTGCGGCTTCCTCGGGACCATCTTGAATCTCTTCTCGGGCATCGTGCGCGGGCAGATTGAGGGGTTGGTGCGGGACCAAGTCGCTGCCCTTGCGAGCGATCTCCCCGACCGTCTGGGCACCGAGGGCGCTCTGTCCCTGGGCAACCTCCTTGGCGGGCTCCTCGGCGGAGAAGGGGAGGGGACGGTGCTGGAGGGCGACGACGCGAGCGGGCTGCTGAACTACCTCTTCTACGCCGCGGGGTACGCGGACGCGATCACGGACACGGCGCTGGATCTCGGCTTCGTGGGTGGGTTTACGGCGGAACCGGACCTCTGCGTTCCACTCTTGTCCCCGCCGAATTTGGGCAACGTGCCCAAGTCGGAGACCTTGACGTCGGGACGTAGGCCAAGCGGCGCGGCCTTCGGGGTGGGCGTCGCGCTGCACCAGCGGCTGGCGAACCTGGCGCTCTGGGGCGTGCACCGCTCAGGGGCGCTCTGCCTCGACCTCGACGCGGACACGATCGACGCGCTCTCGACGGGGCTCTTGGGACTGGCCCTGCCCTCGCTCGGGGACATGGCGGAAGGAGAGAATCGCCCGATTCGTATCGAGCTGCGACCGCAGGCGGCGCCGACCGTGGCCTTCGGTCGACCCACGGGGCTGATCGAGGTGCGCCTGAACGACGTCGACCTCCACTTCTACGCCTTCGTGCGGGAGCGCTTCGCGCGTGCGTTCACGCTCAACGTAGACATCGCCCTGGGTCTCAACCTGGAGGTTACACCTGCCGGTGAGATCGCTCCTGTGTTGGGGGACATGAGCCAGCTTCTCCGCCGCGTGGAGGCGCGTAACCTGGCCCTGGTGTCGCCCGCGGAGGCCGAGATTCTGACCGGGCTGGCGCCGGTGTTCATTGAACTCCTCCTGCCAGGGCTGAGTGAGGGGCTGATCGATCCGATCGCGCTCCCCGACGATCTCTTCGGGCTGCGAATCGTGTTCGGCCCCGACAGCTTCGCGTCGATCGACGGCAACAGTCGCCTGGGCGTGTTCCTCAACCTCGCCGCAGCGCCCGCCCCGCAGCCCATGCGGATCGCGCTGGAGCCGGTCGTTCTGGCGCAGCGCCATGAGCGCGCGAGCGCCGCCGACCTGCGCGCGTACCTGCAAGAGGTGCGCGCAGCGCGGGCGCCGATGGAGGTCGAGCGGCTGGCCGGCCGGCTGGTGCTGGAGATGGGCGAAGGGCGCGGCCTGGATGCGCGCGAGCTGGAGTTCTCCTGGCGTTGGGCGGGCGAGGGCCTCTGGTCTGCTTGGCAGGCCGGACCGCAGCTCGTGGTCGCGAGTCCGCGGCTGGCCTTGACCGGGCGTCACCGGGTCGAGGTCCGTGCGCGCCTTGCTGGGCTGCCGGAGAGTGTGGGCGCGAGCGTGGCGCAGGCGGAGGTCTTGGTGGACATCGTGGCGCCTCACGTGCGCTTGCAAGCGGGAGCCACCGAGGTGCTCGTTGTCGCGGCGGACGATCTGAGTCCCGTCGATGCGATGGAGGCACGCTACCGCCTCGGCGAGGGTGGGTGGTCGGCGTGGTCCGGGCTGGAGCCGGTGCCCTTGGCCGGCTTCGCGGGTCAGCGCGTATGGCTGGAGGTGGAGGTGCGGGATGAGGCAGGCAACGTGAGGGCGGTGCGCGAGGAGCTGCTGGTGCCTGAGGCCCCCCTCGCGCTGCGTGGCAGCGATCTGCGCCCTCAGGATGCACCTGGGTGCAGCGCGCTCTCCGGCGACGCGGGGAGCTCCGGACCCTGGGGTCTGCTGGCGCTTCTCGCGTTGGTGGTGGGGGCGCGGCGCCGCGCGCGCTGGGGAGCGCTCGTCGCCTCGCTGGCGTTCTTCCTGAGCGCGTGTTCCTTCTCGGACAGCTCGGTGACGACCTCCTGCAGTACGGATGAGAACTGCGCTGAGGGTCAGGTCTGTGAGGGTGGCCTCTGCGTGGCGGGCTGCTCGGATGCCTCGCCTTGCCCATCCGGCGAGCGCTGCCAGGACGCGCGCTGCGTGCCGGATCTGCCAGGCTTCTGCCGGTCGGACGCAGACTGCGGAGAGCGCGAGATCTGCCGCGCCCTGCAGTGCGTGCCGGCTCCGCCTCCGCCCTGCGCCCAGGACCAGGACTGCGGCGCGGGGCAGATCTGTGAGGCGGGCCAGTGCGGACCTGCGCAGTGCTCGGTGCCGGCGGACTGCGGGATTGGGGCGCGCTGTGTCGGAGGGCGCTGTGAGCCCCTCGTCCCCGACTGCACGCAAGACAGCGACTGCGGCGAAGGCGAGGTGTGCGAGGCAGGCGCTTGCGTGCCCGGCCCGGAGGACACGTGCGACACGGACGCGGACTGCGACGAAGACGAGGTGTGCGAGGCGGGCCTCTGCGTGCCCGGCCCGGAGGACACGTGCGACACGGACGCGGACTGCGACGAGGACGAGGTGTGCGAGGCAGGCGTCTGTGTTCCCGGACCGGACGAGGCGTGTCTCAACGACGGGGACTGTGCTCCCGGCGAGCGCTGTGTGCGCGGCACGTGTGAACCCGACCCCAGCTTCTGTGCGCGAGACAGCGACTGCGGCGCGGGCCTGGTGTGTCGCACGAACGCGTGCGTACCCTTCTTTGGGTGCCGGGTGAGCGCTGATTGCGTCGACGGCGAGGTGTGTGACGAGGGGGTGTGTCGGCCAACGCCCGTGGCGTGTGATGCGACCCGCCCCTGTGAGGGTCTGGCGCTCTGCGTCCAGGGGGCCTGCGTCCCGGTGGCCTGCTTCGGTGATGATGACTGCGGTGAGGGCGAGCGCTGCGTAGGCTTCCTCTGTGAGCCCAGCGCGCCGCTGTGCACGGACGACGAGGCCTGCGGAGATGGGCCCGAGCGTTGCATTCGTGGGCGTTGCGTGATGCCGGTGTGCGGGGAAGACCTCGCGTGCGACGCGCCCTTCGCGTGTTCGGACGGCATCTGCGCCCTCGCTCCCTGCGTCGATGACGCAGGCTGCCTGGAGGGTGAGATCTGTGACGGCGGTGTCTGTACGCCTCCGGTGGCGTGCCGCAACGACGCAGCGTGCGGCGCGGCGTGCCCCGGGCAGGTCGGGCGCTGCGAGGGCGGTGCCTGCGTGTGCGAGGAGGCCTGCCCCGCGACCTGCCCGACCGGGACCTTCTGCTGCGCGGAGCGCGGGCGGTGCCGGGCGCTCCCCTGGCCTTGCGAGGGCCTGAGCTGCCCCGCGGGGACAAGGGCGACGGTCACCGAGGAGCCACGCGGCAACGCGGCAGCGTGTACCGTGACCAACCCCGGCGTGTGCGCGTGCGAGCCCTTGGAAGAGCTGCCGCTCGGCAACTGGGGCCGCTGGGCGGCGCTGGCCGCGGATCCTGCGCTGGAGGTGATCGCCATCGCGGCGTACAACGAGACCTACGGCGACCTCATGGTGGGGCTGGTCCAGGACGACGGGAGTGTGGACTGGGCGTGGGTGGACGGCGTTCCGTCGGGCGTCGCGCCGACCGGCGCTCTCGGTGGGCCGCGCGGCGGTGTGGCGCTGCCCGGGGAGGACACGGGTTGGCGTCCATCCATCGCCGTCGACGCCGAGGGCGTGGTCCACGTGGCCTATCAGCTGCGTCGGGGCGAGCGGGGCGCTGAGGCGCTTCGTTATGCGCGGGGTGCTCAGGGCGAGGCGGGCTGGACATGGACGACGATGACCATCGATGATCGGCACGGCGCTGGGCGCTCGCTCGCGCTGGCCCTGGACGCAGAGGGGCGGCCTGTGATCGCGTACAGCGCCCCGCGCGCGGGTACGCGCAGCCTGCCCCTCGGGGAGCTGCGCATCGCCCGCGCGACGAGCGCGGCGCCTGACGCTGCCGGGTGGGTGCGTGAGACCGCGCTCACGGGGCCGACGCTCGAGCCCTGTGGTGTGCCCTGCCCGAGCGGTACGCGCTGCGCGCTGGACGCTTGGAGCTGCGAAGCGACGCTGCGTGCGAGCTGGTGTGGCGGCTGTGCCGCCGGTGAGGCTTGCTTCGTGCGAGAGGCCGACGGTGCGTTCTCCTATCGCTGCGCTGGCGTCGGCGAAGAGGGCCTGCTGCGGCGCGTGGACTCGGGTCCAGGGGCGGAGCTGGCGTGGGGTCGTCTGGCCAGCGGTCACCTTGGGCTCGCCATGTACGACGGCACCTTCGGCAACCTGCTGTGGTTGACCGTGGCGCCCGACGGTGCGCGGACGGGTGCCCTGGTGCTGGACGGTGAGCGCATCGTGGGAGATGACCGAGTCGACACCGGTGACCTGGGGCGTTTCCCCGCCGTGGGTGTGGCGCCCAACGGGGACGTGTTGGTGGCCTATACGGACGGCGGAGGCCGCTCGCTCTACGTGCGCAACATCACGGCGGGGACGAGGACTCTTGTGGACGATGGCCTGCGGCCTCGTGGTAGCGGGGTGGAGAGCACCACCCTGGGGCAGCCCCTCTTCGCGCTGATCGAGGGTCAGCTCTGGCTCCAGTGGCACAACGCGACGCGCCATGTCCTGGAGGGTAGCCTCCGCCAGGCCGGTGGTTGGCGTGCCCCGGAGGTCCTGGTAAGCTCTGAGGGTGCAGAGCGCGCTGTGTGGGCCTTCCAGCACGGGGTCGTCGCGGGAGAGCGAGGCGTCGTTCGGATGATCCACCGGCTCTTGGTGGGCACGGATGGCCGCCATGAGCGCGTCGATCTGAGGCTGGACTGGCGAGGCGGCGGCGAGTGAGTGCGTGTCCCCATGTCTCTCTGCGGGGTGCCGCGGGGAGCAGGGATGGGTGAGAGAGAGCGTAGACAAGCGCGCCCGCTCTGGTGCGGGCGCCATGCAGGGCAGGGAGTCTTGGATGTCAGACAACGCATGGGAGCGCCCCGGGCAGGGGCAGGCGTCGTGGCAGTCGTGGACGGATGTTGCGTGGAACCGCTACATGGTCCTCGCCGTCTTGGTGTTCGCGTGGGCCTGTGGTGGGAACGGCTGTGACGGTTGCGACGATGGCTGCGATGACCTCTTCAATTGCGACGGTGATGGGGAGGTCACCCCTCCAGCCTACACCTACCCGACGGAGGGGCCGCGCATGGCCCGCGGGGCGCAGGTGCACCTCACCGAGCGTGGTATGCGCTTCGTCGGGGAGAATCTGACCCCGCTGCTAGGGGACCTGTTGGGCGACGATGGCCTCGGCTTCTGTCTCGAGCCGCAGTCCTTCAGTGTCGGGATCGGCAACGCGGAGATCTGCGGTGGCGGTCGCGTCTGCGACGATGGCACCCCCGGCTGTCAGCTCGAGCTAGAGATCGCCGGCTTCGATTTGGTCCCAGTTCCCGCAGCCTTCCCTCAGCCGACGCGGCTCCGCGCCAACGTTCGGCTCAACATCACCCGGGGCATTCAGGTCAGCGTCCTTGGGTCTAACTGCCAGATCACAGGGGAGAACCTGCCTGTCAGCGCAGTCGTGGATTTCCGGGTAGATCCCACGGCGGTCAACGACCCCACCAGTGGCAAGGTGCGCGTGGGTGTGCCGACGGACCAGCTCGACTTTGATATCCAAGGCCTGCGCGTCTCGGGCGGAGGCCTCTGCAGTCTCCTTGGGAGCCTGCTCCCCGTGTTGGGCGGGACGCTCACCGACCAGCTCACCGGCCCGATTGAGGACCTCCTCGGGACCGCCGTCTGCGAGCGCTGCAGCGACGCGGTGCCCTGCCCGCCGGGCAACACCTGCATCGAGGGCGTGTGCATGGTCAACGGACAAGACCGTTGCTTGGGCATTGACCTCGGGTTGGACGGCCTCTTGGACGTGGGCAGCTTCCTGAGTGATTTTGCTCCCGGACTGCAGGCCGAGCTGGCCTACACCTTCTGGCTTGCGGATTACGCAGACGCCATCAACGCTGGGCCTGGCTATGGCCTGGACCTGGGCGCTCGCCCAGGCTTCACGACGCCCGATCCCTCCCTCTGTGTCCCCTTCCGGGATCCGCCGACCGCCAACCTGGCCAAGTCGCGGGACCTGCATCAGGCCCTGTCCCCGGCACCCTTCAGCAACCCCTTCGCGGTGGGAATCGGGCTCGCGCGTCCGGCGATCGATCTCGCGCTTTGGGCTGCATACCAGTCGGGTGTGCTCTGCCTCTCGATCGGCGCGGATCAAGTCGAGCAGCTCAACACTGGCCTCTTCCGCATTCTGCTGCCGAGCCTTCCAGACCTGACGGGTCCGGGTAGCCGCCCGGTGCTCCTCCAGCTTCGGCCGAACAACGCCCCTTACGCGACCTTGGGCCAGAACCGTATCCGCCCGGATGGCACCCTCGAGGATCCGCTGGTGACGATCAACATCGAAGACCTGGACATCGACTTCTACACCCTCATCTACGACCGAACGACGCGCATCTTTACGCTGAACACAGACGTTCGGCTGGGAGTTGGCATCGAGCCCGTGCCAGCAGGCCTGCAGATCGTGCTCGGCGACATCACGCAGGCCTTTACGCGGGTTGAGCCTCGGAACGCCAACCTCCTCAACCCTTCGGACGTCAACAACGTCGCCAACCTCTTGCCGACCCTCCTGAACATCGTCGTCCCCGAGCTCGCGTCTGCGCTGGCGGATCCCATCGAGCTGCCCGAGTTCGCAGGCTTCCGGCTCGTGCTGCGCGAGGGTTCCATCACCGGAGTGGACGAGGGAGAGTTCCTGGCGATCTTCGCGGACCTCGGGTTGGCCAATGCCCAGCCGATGCGCGTCGCTCCCGTCGAGCCCCTGCTGCTGGACGTGGCGGTTGAGCACACCTCACCGGAGCGCGCACGAGAGAGCCTTGAGCTGGCGCGCCGAGGCCAGGTCGACCTCTTGGCGCTGGCGCCCAGAGTCCAGGTGGCGGTCGGCTCCCGGGTGCTCGGTCGGCCGCTGGCTGTCAGCTACCGGGTGAACGGCGGTCTATGGTCCAGGTTCCATGAGGGCGCGCGTCTCGACATCCACACCGAGCTCTTGGCCTTCGATGGTCGGCACACGGTGGAGCTTCGGGTCCGTGAGCCGGGGCTCCCCGAGACGACCAGCGTCGAGACGCTGCGCTTCGAGGTTGTCACCGACCACACACCGCCCAGCGTGAGCGCTCGCATCGAAGGTGACCTTCTTCTGATCGAGGCTCAGGACGCCGTCACCCACGCGGAGGAGCTCATGATTGAGGTGCAGGTTGATGGAGGTGCGTGGCAGCGCCTGGCCCCTGGGCAGCGCAGCCTGTCGCTCGCTGGGCAGCGCTGGGAGCGTCATCCAGCGGCGCTGGTGGTGCGCGCGACGGATGAGCAAGGCCACGTCGGCGAGACGCGCGTGTGGAAGCACAGCGCACCAGGCCAGAGCACGACGAGCCGCGAGCGCAATACCGGCTGCGCGGCGACAGGAGCCGCTCCGGGCAGCTCGCCCCTCTGGCTCTTGGGTCTCGCAGCGCTCGTGGCTTTGCGTCGCCGCTGGGCCCTCCTGCTCGCGGTGAGCGCCCTGGCCTTCCTGGGTGCGTGCGGAGACGACAGCCCAGCGCCTTCCCGCCAAGGTTGTGACGTCGACGACGCCTGCGCAGACGGCCAGATCTGCCTCCAAGGGCTCTGCGTCGATGGCCTCCGCTGCGCTGACGATGACGCCTGCCCAGACGGGCAGCGTTGCGTCGCGGGTGTATGTGCGCCCGAGGGTCCGGTAGAGGGATGTGAGAGCCCCGCGGACTGTACGACCGCGTGCAGCGGGGACCAGGTCCCCCTCTGCGTCGATCGCCAGTGCGTCTGCGAGGCACCCTGCCCGGCGGGTTGCAGCGCCGGCAGCTACTGCTGTGCCTCGTCTCGGACATGCGAGCCGCTGCCTCCCGGCGCTTGCGCGGACTTGGACTGTCCGCCCGGCACCCAGGCTACCGTGCAGACGGAGTCCAGCATCAACCAAGCGACCTGCACCGTCGTCCCTGGATCGTGCACCTGCGAGCGTTTGCCGCCCCTGCCCCTGGGTGTGTTCGGCCACTTTACCGACGCTGCGACCGCGCAAGGCGGCGCCCTGCGCGCGCTCTCCACCTACAACGCTACGTACGGCGATCTCATGGTGGGCGTGCAACGCGATGGAGGCGACTGGACCTGGCACTTCGTGGACGGTTTGCCTGAGGAGAGCAACCTGACCGGGGATCCCGACGGCCCGCGCGGGGGCGTCGCCGCGCCGGGAGACGACGTGGGTCGCCACACCTCGATCGCCATCGCCGCAGACGGGACCCTGCACGTGGCCTACCAGACCGTGACCGGTGCGACGCCTCGCGCGCTGCGCTACGCCCGCGGCGTCCAGACGAACGGAGGCTGGGACTGGACCTTTGTCACGGTCGACACGGACGACTTCGCGGGTGCGGCGACCTCGATCGTCCTCGCAGAGGGCGTGCCGCACATCGTCTACGCCGCGCCGCGTCGCTACGACGCAGCCAGCAGCACGTGGCATGGGGATCTGCGCTGGGCTGCCGCGAGCAGCGCGACACCCACGAGCGCGGGCGACTTTGAAGTTCGGACAGTCGCGTCGCACATCATCGACGCGCCCTGCGCGGGCTTCTGCGCTAGCGGCTCGTCCTGCCGTAGCGCCGACAACGCCTGTGTACCCACCGAGCCCGCTCGCCGCTGCAGCCCCCAGTGCGGCGGGGGCCAGGCTTGCTTCGCAGATGGCGCGGACTTTGTATGCGCCGCGGTGGCTGCGCTGCCAGCGCTTGAGGGTATTCGCCCCTCGATCGGCTTGCACGTGCGCACCCTCCTGCACCAAGGCAGCCTCATCGCCTACCACTACGACAGCGAGCGCGGGAACCTCCTGCGCACCGCTGTCGATGTCGGGGACTTCAGCGCAGAGACGCTCGTCGTGGACGGTGAGGAAGACGACGGGCAGGGTGGTCGCGTGTCACTCGGAGACATCGGACGTTTCCCTGCGCCGTGGATCAGCGCAGAGGGCCGCGAGCTGGTCGCGTACCTGGACGCCACGCTCGGGGAGCTGCGTGTGGCGGATGTCAGCGCTGGCGTGGTCACGGTTGTGGACGATGGCGCCCGCGCCACCGCGCAGAGCCTGGCCTTCCACCGCGTAGGGGCGGACCCCACGCTCGTCCGTGACGGCGCTGGCGTGGGCGTCATCTACCAGGACGCCACCGCACACACGGTCTCCTACAGCCGCGAGACAGCGCCTGGTGTCTGGACGGATCCCCAGGTCCTCGTGCCGGGCGAGGCCGCTTCCACCGAGGCCTTGGGCTTCTTCCTTCGGGTCACGCAGGACCCTCGGGGCGTGCAAGGGGTCACCCACCGCATCGACCGGCGCTCTACGCCTCCGCGACGGGACATCCGCTCCTTCCCCATTACCCTCGGGCAGTGAGGTCCCGAGGGTGCTCCGTGACGTCGAGGTCACGCTGCGGCGGTTGAGGTCGCATGACGAACCTGCAGAGCGCGCAGCGTGAGCTGCGCCGCGGGGTGCTGGTCAACCTGCTTGGGCTCCTGGGCAAGCTGGCGGCGCCGCTCTTTCTGATCGCGATGACCCGACTCTACGGGCCAGACGCGATGGGCATCTTCTTGACGGCGCTCGTGCTCGTCGAGATGAGCGCCGCGTTCCTCACCGCGGGTTTCCAGGACGGAGCGTTGCTCTTTGTGGCGCGCCATCACGGGGAAGAGGGTGGGCGAGAGCGACTGCTGCAGGCGGTCGCGAACGCGCTGGGGTGGTCGGTCTTGGTCTGCGCTGCGCTGATCCCAGCAGCATTCCTCGTCGTGCCATGCTGGACCGGGAGCCGCTTCGACTACGCGCCAGAGCTGGACCAGGCGCTCCAGGTCATGGCGCTGGGCTTGCCCTTCTTCGCAGCCGAGCGGGTCTTGATCACCGCGACCCAAGGGCTCCGCATCATGACATGGGAAGCCCTCTTTGCTGGCGGCCTTCGTCCAACCCTGCTCGTCGCGGCCGCGTTGGGCCTGTGGTGGTGGCAGCCGAGCGCTCTGGGGTTGGCGACCGCGTGGACCGGCGCCAACGTGCTGCTCGGGGTGCTCGCCCTCGGGGTCTGGCGGCGATGCTTTGGGTTCGAGGGTCTACGGGACGCGCTCTGGCCCTTACGCTGGAATGTGCCGCTCCTGCGCTTTGCCCTTCCCCAGAACGTGAACATGGCCGTCAGCCAGTTCATGACAGGCGTCGACGTGGTGATGCTCGGGGCCGCTGGGCTGCCCGCGGGGGCCATCGCCTTCTACGCGGCTGGGTCGCAGATCGTGCGCAACCTCCGCGTGATCAAGGTCACGTATGCCCAGGCATGGAATCCACATGTACCCGGCTTTCTGCGACGGGAAGACCGCTCTGGCCTGGCGAGCCTCACCGCAGACACCATGCGCGCGCTCACGTGGTGGGTGCTCGCCGCAGTGGGAGTGGTGGCCCTGCTCCGAGATGACCTCCTCCGGATCGTGCACCCGACCTTCGCAGGCGACACCACCTTCCTGCTCGCCCTCTTGGCGCTCCCATGGCTCGTGTGTGTGTTCGGGTTGCACCAGAACCTCCTGACCATGAGCGGGCGCTCTGCGCTCAACCTCGTCAACCACCTGCTCGCCGTGCTGCTCAATGTGGGGCTGAATTTGTGGTGGATTCCGAAGTTTGGGCTGGTGGGTGCGGCGCTCGCCTCGGTCTGCGCCACCGTCGTGCTGACCGCGTTGCAGGTGGTTCAGGCGCGCGCTTGGTTGGGGGTGCGTGTACCCCTGGCGCCGCTGGCGCTCCCCCACGCTGCTGCGTTGGGCGCATGGTGCATGGTGAGCGTGGTGGGTTCGCTCGGCGCCGACACCCTCCTGAATCGTCTGGCCTGCGCCGCGCTGTGGCTGGGGCTCGTCGGAGGAGCGTGGTGGATGGCTGTCCGTTTGGACAAGCGCAGGCTCTCGCCTGCGGGGTAGCGCGTTGCACCCTTGCCTTGCTACATGCTAGTTACTATCGGGTGGTGCCGGTGTGTCGCGCTGCGCTTGGGAAGAGAGACGGCCTGCCAGAGCTTCGTTCCCCCAGCGGCCGCGTGAGGCTCTCCCGGCGGCTGCGCTGGGTCACCGAGTGGCTGCGCTAGGGCTCCCAACGGGTGCGTGTTGGGAGCGTGAACACGGAGTGGGAGGATGGTAACGGCGGTGCTCTTGGCCGCGGGGCGCGGTGAGCGCCTCAGGCCCCTCACGGATCATGTCCCGAAGACGCTGGTGGCTCCTGGGGGGACCTCCTTTCTGGTGCGGTGGTTAGATCACCTCCGGCGGGCGTCGGTAGACCGGGTGGTGGTCGTTGGCGGGTATCGCGCGGATCAGGTGTTTGAGGCAGCGAGAGCCCGCGCGGCCGGGCTGGAGCTCGTCTGCGTGCGCTCTGAGGCGTGGGCTTCGACGAACAACGTGGTCTCACTTCTGGCTGCAGCGCCCTACGTGCAGGGCCAGGTGTGGGTCATTGAGGGGGACCTCCTCGTCGATGGCGCAGTCGTCGCGCTTCTCGATCAGCCGGATGTCCTCCTCGTGGACGCCTTTGACCCGTCGCGCATGTCCGGTACGACCCTCAGCGCGGACGAGGAGGGGCGGGTAGCAGAGATGTGGGTTGGGGCTCGCCCGGAGGGCGGGTTGGGCTGGAAGACATTGAACCTCAGCTCGTTGGGGAGTGCGACCTGGGCGCAGGTCGTGGAGGAGCTGGGTGCGCTCGTCGCAGCGGGCGAGGTGGACGCCTATTACGAGGAGGCTTTTGCGCGTCTCCTTCGACGTGGCGCGGTGTCCCTCCACGCTCTCCCTGTGGCGGGGCGGCGCTGGGCCGAGGTCGACACCCCGGAGGACCTTGAGGCTCTGTCCACCTGGTTCGTGGATGAGCACGGCGACGAGGCCTGCGCGGAATGAGGGGTGGCTGGCCGGAGTCGTGGGCCGCCTATGTGGCGGCGTTGGGCAGACCCATGCGCCAGCGCCGCGTCGTGTTGACGAGCTTTCATGGGCACGGCTACCGAGGTAGCCCTCGGGCGCTCTTTGAGCGCATGGCCCGCCAGGAGGGGTGGGATCCCATCTGGCTCACGACATCCCCCCGTGTCGCCAGTCACGTGTCGCAGCACTGGGGAGAACACCGCGTGGCTTTGGCTGGGACGGCCGGCTACGGCCGCGCGCTGGGTGAGGCGCAGGCGGTGGTGGTGAGCCACGGTCGCGACGACATCTGTGGCCTCCCCCTTCCGCGGCGCGCCTTCGTGCTCCAGACCTACCACGGCCTACCGACCAAGCGTGGAGAGCTGTGGGCGGTAGATGACACACCCCCTTCCTGGTGGAAAAGACGAGAGATCGCTTTCCGCTATGGCCGCTTCGACGCCTTTTTGTCGACCAGTCCCGACGTCACGACGCTATTTCAGCGCAGGTTTGGGCTGCCCAGGGATCGCTTCTGGGAGCTCGGCAGCCCAGCGATGGACACCCTCACGGCGAGCGGTGTGACGCCAACGCGCCGTCAGGCAGCGCGTGCGGCGTTGGCGCGTCGCTTGCCTGGCTACAAGGCCGGGGCGTATGTCGTCCTCTACGCACCCACCTTTCGGACGCGTTCGCCAGAGCGATTCTTTCCCGGGTTGGGCCCAGACGCGACTGGGCTTCGCGGGATGGCGCGTCGCGCTTTTCAGGGCCTCCCAGCCTATGCCCCAGGGAGAGCGACGCGCTGGCTCCCCTTTTCTGACCGTGACCTCACCACACTCGCGGCGTGGCTGGACAGAGAGGACGCGCTCTTGCTGCTGCGACCTCACCCCTCGGAGGTAGCCGCCGTACAGGCGTTGTTGGACCAGAGTCCTCGAATTCTCCTGGCTGGTAGTGACCAGATCGAAGAGCCGGACGAGGTGCTGCAGGGGGTGGACGCTGTTGTGACCGACTACTCGGGCATCTTCCTAGAGGGGCTGCTCTTGGACCTGTCGGCTGTGTTCATCCCCTACGACCGTGAGCACTACGCGCGGGGCTTCGCGTGGCCTTACGACGAGACGACCCCAGGCCCGAAGGTCGCCACGCAGGCAGCGTTTCTCGCCGCGCTGAGCGCCGCCCGCCAGGAGCCCGCAGCGCACTCCGGCGAGCGTAGGGCGCTTCGTGCACGATTTTGGGCAGCGCAGAGCGAGGACGCGACCGGCCGGGTGTTGGAGCGGCTTGAGCGGGCGCTGACGCGTTAGGCGCAGAGGAAGTGGCGCGTTGACGCCTCAGCGCACCTCGCTCAGTTCGAGGGATTCCCGAAGTTCAGGGCTGCAGGGTCGCCGGTATTGGGCCTGGGGGGCGGTGGCCGCAGGAGGGCGCCACCGAACGCTGCGATCAGCAAGACGAGGCCGCCCGCCGCTGCTCCGGTCTGCACTTCGTAGACCCAGCCGACGCCGAAAGCGACGAGCGCCGCGATCCCAACGATGGCGGCCGCGCGCCAGATCCAGCCCTTGCTCGCGGGCGACGCAGGCGGCTGGCCTACCGCGCCAGGCAGAGCCCCGCCGCTGCGCTCGCAACAGTGTTTCGCTTTGCGCCCCGACCCGCAGGCGCAAGGCGCGTTCCGGCCACTGCTCATCGTCCATCTCCTCGGTTGCACCGCGTGCCGCGGCATGTCCCCCAGCCCCTAGGGTAGGGCGAAGGCAGCGGCTGGACAACCCGTTCGTCGCTCCCCGCTAGCCAGCGCTGGCGCCATGCACTAGCCTCGGCGCGCGCGCCGGGAGCATGCGCTCCCTGCTCTCCCTTCGGCCTGTGGTCACCATGCCTTTCACTCCGCCTGCGTCGCTCTTGGTCGTCCTCGCCCTCGCTCTTCTGCTCGGGGCGTGCTCCACCCTGACCTCTGGGGACCCGAACCGGGCGTGCGAGGGTGTGGTCTGCGAGGAGCCTCCACCTACCCTCTGCCAGGACACGCAGACGCTCCTGCGCTTTGACGCGCGTGGTGACTGCGTGCTCGGCGCTTGCCGCTACCGCTCGAGACCCGAGCGATGCACCTATGGCTGCGATCCAGTTCTGGCAGCCTGCCGCACCAACCCATGCCTCGATCTCGCGTGTGCTGCTCCGCCGCCCCCCTTCTGCGACGGCGACGAGCGCGTGGTCCAGAGCGCTGGGGTCTGCGACCCTGCTCAGCCCTCCTGCGTCATTCACGAGGCTCGTGAGCGCTGCCCAGGGGGGTGCGACGAGGGGGGCTGCCTGCCTTGCCCTGCGCCCGTGTCGGCTGCACGCTGCGAGGAAGGGGTCCTCGTACTTGAGGAGGAGATCGGGTGTGATGAGGCGACGTGCACCTGTGTCCTTGAGACAACCACCGAGGACTGCGCGGACCAAGGGGCGACCTGCGTCGAGGACGCGGAAGCGGAGACGGCTGCGTGCGTTGAGGTGCCCGCTTGTGTTGAGGACGAGGACTGCGATGCGCTGCCTCCTCTCGTCTGTGCGTCGCCCGATGCGCTCGTGGAGCCGGTTGGGCTCTGTGACGAGGGGGCTTGTACGTACGACGCTGTCGAGGTTCCCTGCGACGCGGCTTCGTTCTGCGACGAGGCCTCTTCCGCATGTCTTGGCTGCGCGCGTGGTGAGGGGTGTGCCCTCGCACGCTGCGCGGGAGAGCCGGCCTGCGCGTTTGGCGCCGGGTTCGACTTCCTCCCCTTTGGAGACGAGGGCCCTCCGGGGCTTCGTCTGAGCGGCGACGCGCGTTGGACGCCCGCCGCAGGCTCTGTGCGTGCGGGTGGTGCCGCCACGCTCGCCTTCGGCGCCGGGGGCGTCGCTAGGGTCTCGGCGCTGCGGCCCTTCGATGCGCCAGCCGGCACCGGACCCTACACCGCCCACGCCTGGGTGACCCTGGTGGAAGGTGAGGTTGAGGCCACCTGGTCCCTGGTGACACCTGGGGGTGATGTCATGGCCTCCGCGACCCTCGCGCTCGAGGTTGGGGAGACCCGTGAGGTGGTCGTCATGCTTGGTGTGGCGGGGGAGGAGCGTGTCGTTGTGCCACAGCTCGCCTTCGTGGCGGAGGACGCAGCGCTCGTGCGGGTCGAGGCGTGGTCCTTCGCCGGTCCTGTGGCGTGGCCACTGCTTGATGAGGGCCTCGTTGGCTTGACCTCGCCTCTGCTCGCCGAGGGTGCGCACGCGCTCCGAGCCGCGACGGATGGCGTGGGGGAGGTTGTGGTGGACCTCTCTCCCTGGGCGACGACGGAGGACATCGTGACGGAGGGCCTGTTGCTCCTCTGGTGGGGGCCGCCGGCGTCGGAGGGCTCGGTTCCCTGGCCGGTAGAGCGCGCGCAGATGCCGATCATCGCGGCGCCCAGCCTGGGTGGACAGCTCCTCGGGTTGCTCCGTACGGAGGAGCGCTGCGAGCTGCTCCGGTGGGCGGGCGATGAGGGATGGGTCGCCCTGGGGCAAGGTAGTGTTCACTGCGGCGAGGCGCTGGTGGCGCGCTGGAGCATGTCGCCGCCGGAGGCACCTGCACCTGCAGACGTGACGCTGCACTTCGTGCGTTGGGCGGCTGGGTCCACGGAGGGGTACATGGAGGAAGCGAGCGTGCCCGCTGAGGGCGCTCTTGCGCGCGTCCCGTCGCGGCCACCCTTCCCGCGCGGAGGCTGGCTCTTGGGTCGCCTGGATGCGGCCGCTGAGGCGCGATGAGCGTTGGGCGACGCTGGGCGTGGTCTCATCCCTCCTACGCTCCTCGCAATCCCAGCGGGGGACCGGCTGGTCCTTGGGCTGGGGTAGCGCCGGAGCTGTGGGAGCGTTGGAGTTGGCAGCAGGCGGAGCGCTTGCGCCGCTACGCGGATGTGGATCGCTTGTTGGAGCTGACCGCGGACGAGCGGCAAGCGTTCGTAGCGAGCGCCGACCTCTTCGAGGTTGCGCTCACCCCATACTACGCCTCCTTGATCGACCCCTTGGACCCAAGCGACCCCATCCGACAGCAGGCGCTTCCGCAGCGTGGAGAGCTTCTGCGCTTTCCCTTCGAGCTGGAGGATCCCCTCGCGGAGGAGGCGCACATGGCCGCACCTGGCGTCACGCACCGCTACCCCGACAGGGTCCTCTTCTACGTGACGCACAATTGCCCTGTCTATTGCCGCCACTGCACCCGCAAGCGCAAGGTAGGAGATCCTGAGAGCGCGCAGCGCCGCGATGAACTGGAGAGCGGCTTACGCTACATTGAGCAGAACCGCGCTGTTCGGGATGTCCTGCTGAGCGGGGGTGATCCGCTCACCCTCAGCGATGTGCGGCTCCAGGAGCTCTTGGAGCGGCTGGCCCGCATCGAGCACGTCGAGGTGCTGCGCCTGGGAACACGCAACCCGGTCACGCTCCCGCAGCGCATCACTCCCGCGCTCTGCGAGGTGCTGAGGGCCTACCGCCCGCTCTATGTCCACACCCACTTCAACCACCCCCGGGAGTGCACGGAGGCTGCGGGGCTGGCGCTGGAGCGCTTGGCCGACGCGGGCTGTGTGCTCGGGAACCAGATGGTCCTGCTGCGGGGTGTCAACGATGACCCAGCGCTCGTGCTCGACCTCAACCGTTGGCTGCTGCGCCACCGCTGCCGTCCCTACTACATCTTCCAGGCGGACATGGCTGAGGGGATCACGCACTTCAGGACGCCCCTGAGCAAGGGGTTGGAGATCATCAACCACCTCAGGGGGCACATCTCGGGGATGGGAGTCCCGCACTTCGCCGTCGACCTGCCGGGTGGGCTCGGCAAGGTGACCCTGACGCCGGAGACGGTGCTGCGACGCGAGGGTTCCCGCTACCTCATGCGCAACGCGCGGGGGCACACGGTGTGGTTTCACGATGTGGAGGAGGCCGGCCTGCCGCGCGCTGACGCATGAGCGCCCGCCGCGTCGATCTCACGCAAGGTCCCCTGCTGCGAGGCGCGCTCTACCTCGCCGTGCCAGCGGCGTTGCAAGCCTTCGTGACGCACCTCTACGGCCTGCAAGACTACTTCTTCGTGGGCCGGCTTGGGGACGCGGAGCAGACCGCGGCCCTCTCCGCAGCCTTTGGGGTGCTGCTCGTGCAGCAGACGCTCCTCGCGATGATGGGGTTTGGCGCGTCCACCCTGATCGCGCAGCAGACCGGGCGGGGCCGCGAAGACGACGTAGGGCACACCTTCGCGCAAGCGGCGTTGGGGGCCGTGGTGAGCGGCCTCGTCTTGGGTGCTCTCTGTGCGCTGCTCTTGGACGGGCTGCTCGCGCTGGCGAATGTGACCGAGGGCGTGGCGGGCCACGCGAGGCGCTACGTGGGGGTGCTCCTGCTGGCCAGCCCAGTCATCGCGCTCTTGCGGGTGGTCCAGGGTACCTATCGTGCGCGGGGCAACACCACCGTCCCGCTGCGCCTCGAGGTGTTGGCGCTCACGATCAACGCGGTGGCCAGCGCGGGCTTGACGTGGGGTCTCTGGGGCCTGCCGCGCTTGGAGATTCTGGGTGCTGCGTTGGGGACCAGCCTCTCCTTCGTCCTACCCACGCTCCTGGCACTTCGGTGGATCGTCCGCGGGGGGCTCGGGTTTTGCGTCGGGGCGTCGTCGTGGGTCCGGGTCGACCTGGGGTGCCAGCGAGCCTTGGTTCGCATCGGCGCATTCGCCTCGTTGGCGGGCGTCGTCTATGGGGTGATCTACTTCTTGCTGAATCGCCTAGCGGGGGTGCTCGGGCCCGAGGCGCAGGGTGGGCTCGGTGTGGGGCTGCGGGGCGTCGAGTGGATCGCGTTCGCGATTGCGGAGGGATTCTTGATCGCGTGCATGCCTTGGATGGGGCAAAATCTGGGTGCAGGTGACTGGCGGCGCGCCCTGCGTGGGACCTGGGCTCTGGCCGGGTTGAGCGCGGTGGGTGTGCAAACGATCGGGGTGGCGTTTTTTGTTGCACCCGAGTGGTTGGCGGCATGGGTGGCGCCGGACGCGGAGACGCTGGGCTATGCGGTGCGCTACCTGTGGATCATGAGCTTCGCGATGTGGGCCGTTGGCGTAGAGATGGTGCTCTACGGAGCGTTGATCGGTGCTGGCCTTACCCGACAAGCGCTGGTTCTGAGCTTGGTGACCAACGGGGTGCGTATCCCCTTGGCGTGCTGGATGCTCTTTGGGCCGGAGGTGTGGGCGGGTGTCGCCTGGACCCTGGGCATGACCGGAGAGCCGCCTCCGGCGACGGGGACCTTCGATGCCATCGCGTGGGCCATCGCGTTGTCGGCGATGGTGAAGGCGCTGGCCTATGCGCTCTGGGTTCGTCTGTGGGACTGGGAGCGCTGGAGCGCACGATTGACCTTGCAAGCCACCCGCTGGGAGCCCACACAGAGAGACGGGGTAGAGCGTAGGGGGGGCGTGGGCACGGGGCACGTGCGGGCCGAACAAGCACGGGGAGGAGACCCATGAGCGTGGAGGAGCCAGAAGCCTTGGAGCTGTCCTGGGACATGGTGTTGCCCTTGATCGAAGGCCGCTCGGCGATCGACGTGCCGCGGCTCTATCTCAGGAGCCGCGACGAGGCGCGCGAGTTTTTGCTCTGCTATGGCTTCGACCTTGAGGTCGAGCTCCATCGGCGGCAGCTCGACGCGCTACGCGAGGAAGCGTGGGCCTTCATCGAGGAGGAGCTCCTCTATGACGAACCCCACCTAAGGCCCCCTGAGGCTGTGCGGACGGAGCGGGACATCTGCGCTCTGCTGTTGATGGCGTCGACCGCGCCGCGTGGCGACGAGGGCCAGCTATGGGCATGCTCGCTGCTTCGGGTCCTCCACACCTTCGCTCACTGTGGTTCCTACTTCAAACAGTGGTTTGGTGGCCACATCCGCAGGCAGATTCTCAACCGCTTCGAGCCTCACCTGCACCGCGACGAGGAGGGCTTGACGCTCGGCTCCGGGCCCGATGCAATTCCCTTGGAGCGCTTTGAGATCAAGGGATCAAAGAGCCGGCGTTCGCTCGCGATGAAGCTACTGCACAAGGCGGACAACGTGGCGGCGGACATCTTCGACTGGATCGGCGTTCGCTTCGTGACCCGCGAGCGTTACGACACCCTCCTTGTCGCCCAGTACCTCCGCAAGCACTCCATCGTCATGTTCGCCCACGTGAAGCCGGGGCGCAGCCGCAACACCCTGGTCGAGGTGGATCGCTTGCAGAGGGACATCCGCAAGCTGGCGGAGGGGAAGATGGTCGACGGCCTGCGAGGGGTGTCGCGCCAGACCCTGCGCGAGCTTGTGCGACGCTACCCCTACCCGAGACCCCCGGAGCGAGGGCACAACGTCTTTACCTCGGTGGCCTACCACTCGCTGCAGTTCACCGTGTCGCAGCAGGTGGTCGTCGAGGGAGGCACACCAGAGGAGGTCGTCACCCTCTTTGCGGACCTCGCCGCGCGCTACCCGGAGCACCAGGGGGCCTTGGACGAGGCCACGCGTCGCCTCGCCCTCCTCAACGAGGCCCGCTTTCTCTTCCCCTACGAGGTCCAGATCACCGACCAGACCTCCTATGACCTGAGTCAGTCCGGACTCGCTGCGCACGACGTCTATAAGGTGCGGCAGCGGCATGCGGTGAAGCGCCGCCTGTGGGGTGAGCGCATCGCCCCCGAGCCCAAGTACGTCCGCAGCGCGTGAGGCAGGGCGCACTCTGCGTGCGGCCTGGCGGGCCAGGGTCGGCCACATCTAGCAGCAGGATCGCTACCCCTCCACCCGCTCGATCCAACATCGCTTGCCATCGAAGACGACGGCGTACTGGTGCACTGTGGTGGCTCCCGCCGCCCGCACCTCGGCGCCGTAGTCGCGCTGTCGGAGCTGGGCGACGGCGCGTTGGAGGGCGTGTTCTGGTGTTTCGCGACGGGCGACGCGCTTGAGCTCAAGCACGGCTCCTGGGCCGGGGGTGCGGGGCACGACGAGCACGTCAGCGCGGCCGAAGCCGGCTTCACGGTTGGATGCCACGCGGTGGGTCTCCTGCAGGTGGATGAGCAGGCCCACCAGGAAGGCCTGGTAGACGGCTTCGACGCGTTCCCCGGCGAGGTCATGGTGAGAGAGCATGGCGACCATGATGGCCTCAAGCTGTTCTCCAAAGTCCTCGGTGTCCCCACGGAGCATGGCGTCGGAGAGGGCGCCTAGGCCTGGGGTCGTGGCCGTGGCTGCGGCCTGTTGGAGCCAGCCGAGGAAG
>ERZ869909.95-NODE-95-length-132209-cov-8.943799_pt1 | contig 132209 bp, 101 predicted proteins | sample MGYA00520892_ERZ869909 | MGnify/ENA primary metagenome ERZ869909 (study PRJEB32215, sample SAMEA104723947) | bioreactor metagenome | biome: bioreactor; feature: anaerobic bioreactor; material: water | place: China | collected 2015-03-12 ... | reverse complement strand
GGTCTTCTTTTTTCATAGCTTTGAGTGTGTGAAGGTAACCCGAAAAAGTTATTTCCGTAATTTTTTCCTGACCCTTTTGGATGGGGTCGGAAAAATTCCAGAATAACTTTTCCTAGAACTTACACACTTTATGGGATGCTACTTCCTGAAATAGCTGCAAATACTCTAATTTGAAACCCATCATCCGATCTAAGAAGTGTTCGCCGAGTTCCCATGGGTCGTCGCACCTGCCATACCTGGCGTCCTGTTGTTGTAGGACGATTAAATTGAACTCCCTGTCCCCTAATATTGTTGCGATACGACTCGTCAAAACTTGAATTATAAGAATATGCTCGTCCCCAACCGATACCATCATTGGGGTCACCGCGCTCCAAAGCGTCAAAATTGACATTAGTCCGAGTGTCAAAATCAGGAGTCATTGGATATTCCTTTGTATAAACAACCGTTCTTTCTTCTCTGTCCGGTCTAACAGTTTTATGATTTCCATCCCTTGTTCTGCCCCTAACATATACATTAATCCAACCCATGATACTCTCCCACCATTCTTTTGGCCCAATCCCATGTAGTCGATGTAATAAATCGGGTTATTCGCCGCATAAGCATAAGGACTCTGGAAAGAATATACTTCGGCCAGTAAATCAACCGAATGAAACCTCCCAATCTGCGCATCATAAAACCTCGCCCCGTATTCATACCATTAAAAAATTACTCCAGAGGTCGACCTTTGGGTTTACGGCGCATTTTTCCATCCGTTATTACAAGCAATTCTTCAATAATTTCTTCAACCTGCTTCTTCTTCCAGCCATTACGTGCATTGATTTTCAATCGAAACTTATTTTTCTCGTATATGAATGCTGCTATTGCATTTCCAAAATATACGGTTTGACGATAATCAATACAAAAAGATACATCATCAAAATGTATTTTCTTTTTTATCGGGATAAAATAAAAATAAGAATAATACACTGTAAATGTTTTTTCAAAAAAGTCAATAACAACTTTGTTTGTTACCGTGTGGTTAACCATTAGCTTGTAAGCATAAAACGCTGTTGCCAGCATCGAAGCCAATTTTATTAATTGTTTCTTGTCTGAATAATTTATTTGCGGCTCTTTTAGCAATCCAATATAATCGATAAAAAACACTATAGTAACAAAAAACAACATTCTTATTACTATTTCCACACCTCTAGGTAATGGAAATTCAAATGCGGGTTCAAATACTTTAATGTTTTTCATTTTGTTGTTGCTTCAGCATAAATGCGTCAATTACTCACTCCCTTCCTGGTTCAACCCAATTTACTCTTATCCCACCAAACCCCCTGCAGATTTGCCTGCAGGGTTGCCATTGTTGAGCAATGGGCGGTGTTTATTTTATAACTCTTTTTCGTCCAAATATAGTATGTTTTATTGAATTTAATATGTCGGGTTAAAAAGGGTTGCCAGAATGGGGGGGAGTGTTGTGAGGCCAATGGGGTGCTGAATCGGTTCGCTACAAAAAAAACGGCTGCCTCTTGCACAGAGACAGCCGCATTTGTCTGATAAACACCAGCCGGTGTTGCTGGCATGGGGTTTAGTACCTGTAATGCTCAGGCTTGTAGGGGCCGTTTTCTTTTACTCCAATGTAGGCGGCTTGCTCGGGAGAGAGTTGAGTGAGTTTTACACCGATTTTCTCCAGGTGCAGGCGGGCCACCTCTTCGTCGAGGTGCTTGGGCAGGCGGTATACGCCTACTTCGTAGTTGTTTTTCCAGAGTTCCATCTGGGCAACCACCTGGTTGGTAAAGGAGTTGCTCATTACGAAGGAGGGGTGTCCGGTGGCGCAGCCCAGGTTTACCAGGCGTCCTTCGGCCAGCATGAAGATCTCGTGCCCGTCGGGGAATACATACTTATCTACCTGGGGTTTGATGTTTACCTTCTGGATGCCGGGCATCTCTTCCAGTTTATCTACCTGTATTTCGTTGTCGAAGTGTCCGATGTTGCAAACAATGGCCTGGTCCTTCATACGCTTCATGTGCTCCACGGTAATTACATCCTTGTTGCCGGTAGCGGTAACGAAAATGTTTCCTTCGTCCAGGGCATCTTCCACGGTTTTTACTTCGAATCCTTCCATGGCAGCCTGCAGGGCGCAAATGGGGTCGATTTCGGTTACGATAACGCGGGCACCATAGCCACGCATGCTGTTGGCGCAGCCTTTACCCACATCGCCGTAGCCGCATACCACCACCACTTTGCCGGCAATCATTACATCGGTGGCACGTTTGATGCCATCGGCCAACGATTCGCGGCAGCCGTAGAGGTTGTCGAATTTGGATTTGGTTACCGAGTCGTTTACGTTGATGGCAGGTACCAGCAGCTCGCCTGCTTCCATCATCTGGTACAAACGGTGCACACCGGTGGTGGTTTCTTCCGAAACACCTTTCCAGTCTTTTACCATACGGTGCCATTTCTGGTTGTCTTCTGCCAGGGTTTTTTTGAGCAGTTTCAGTATCTCACCCTCTTCGCGACTGCCAGGGGTTTTGTCCAGCACTGAAGAATCTTTCTCGGCTTTGTAGCCCAGGTGGATAAGCAGGGTAGCATCGCCACCATCGTCAACGATGAGCTCGGGGCCCTGTCCATTGGGGAAGGTGAGTGCCTGATCGGTGCACCACCAGTATTCTTCGAGGGTTTCGCCTTTCCATGCAAACACGGGTATGCCTCTTTTGGCAATGGCTGCAGCAGCATGATCCTGGGTAGAGAATATATTGCAGCTGGCCCAGCGTACATTGGCGCCCAGCTCTACGAGGGTTTCGATCAGTACGGCTGTTTGCACGGTCATGTGCAGCGAGCCCATGATGCGAACATCTTTCAGGGGTTTCTCTTTGCCATACTTCTGGCGAAGGGCCATCAGTCCGGGCATTTCCTTTTCAGCAATTTCAATCTCCTTGCGTCCAAACTCAGCAAGGGAAATATCGGCAACTTTATAGGGAAGCTGTTTATCTGTTAAAACTTTTTCCATTCCGTTTTGTAATTTAAAATTTTTAATTTTGCAAAGGTAACACTTTCGTAGCTAAAGTGGAAAACACAAGGCAAGCTATTATAATACAAATTCAATACACAGAGGTTCAAATACAAGGTGGTGCAAAGGGAATAATTCTTTGATGCAGGCTGGGGTGTACCCCATGGAGTTGCATCACCCCTTGAAAGATAAGGAATGAGTCTGTTTTTGAAAAAATTTGTGCGCAATGCCGCAATAGGCATCTGGGAGATCAATGAGAGTGTGGAGCAGTTGTATGGCCGGCTCAAACTCTCAGAGGAAGAGGAGAATGTTTTCGCTTCCCTGAAGACTCCCACCCGGAAGCAGCATTGGCTCGCCTACCGGCTTATACTCCCATACCTTGTCAGAGAAAACGAACTTACATCCATCACCTACGATGAGTATGGCAAGCCCTACCTCAACAATGGGGTAAGACATATTTCGGTGTCGCACTCCGGTAAATATTCTGCCCTCATTGCCAGCCCCGACTACACCGTGGGGATTGATATCGAGAAAATTGAAGATAAGATACACCGTGTGAAGCACAAGTTTCTCAACGACATTGAAATTTCTGAAGTAAAACCCAATCTTTCTGTCGAATCGCTTTATATCATCTGGGCTGCCAAGGAGGCACTTTACAAACTCCACGGCAAACGCGATATCCTTTTCAGAGAGCACATTTACATTGAGCCATTCGATCCGGAGGAGCAGGGCATTATTTACGGAACCATCAAAACCGATTACGATGAAAAGATTGTTCCGGTCTCCTATCAGTTGTTTGAGGATTATATCCTGGCCTATGCCCTGGATCGGTAAATCCTGATTTTTGTTTTTTAAGTTCTGCCAACTCAGTTGTATGAATATCTATTCCCTTATTTGCAAGAGGCGCCATAACCGTTACAAACAGCTTGCTGTGCTGCTGGATCCGCAGAAGGCCCATGAAGATATGCTGTTTGAATTTGCCTCCAACGCCCGGCGTTGCAAGGCCGACTATGTTTTTGTGGGAGGTAGCCTGGTAACCCAGGGTTTGATGGAGAAAACCTTCAGGGAATTGCGCCGGCAATCGCAGGCCCCCCTGATTATTTTTCCGGGCGATCCTAGTCAGATCGACCCCTTTGCCGACGGGATACTGTTGCTGAGCCTTATTTCGGGGCGAAACCCCGAACTGCTCATCGGCAATCATGTAAGGGCTGCCATGGCTCTGAAAGAAACTGAGCTGGAAATCCTTCCCACAGGATATATGCTCATTGAAAGCGGCAAGCTCAATTCGGTACTGTATATGAGCAACACTCTACCCATACCCTCCGATAAACCCGATATAGCCGTTGCCACTGCGCTTGCAGGGCAGCAACTTGGCCTGAGCCTGATTTATATGGATGCCGGAAGCGGCGCCCGATACCCCGTGCCCGAAGAGATGATTAGCCAGGTGCGTAAGAATACTTCCTCTCCGCTCATTGTAGGGGGGGGTATCCGCACAGCAGAAGATGCACACAGAGCGTGGAAGGCTGGGGCCGATATTGTGGTGGTAGGCAACGCCCTGGAAGCCCAGCCCGCGCTTATGGAAGAGATGGCTGCCGCCCGCGATGAATGCAATCGTATCAGGGTGTAATCCCCTCCAAACTTTTCTGTGTGCCTTTATTTGCTACAATGCCGGGAAGAATGTACTTTTGGCCTTGAAATCATTACAACCCAAACAATCCGGTTTTTATGGCAGAAAAGCTTAGCAGAAAGGAAACCATGGCCTACCTGGCTTTGGTTTTCGGTGTATTGTGTATAGGATTTTCTGCCATTTTTGTGAAGCTTGCCGCTGTGCCCGGCTCTGTTTCTACCTTTTACCGCCTTTTTTTTGCTGCTTTGGCCATTACGCCCCTTTGGGTGATGCGCGGAATGAAAATACCCGCAACACGCGATCTGGTGCTTATTTTCCTGGGTTCTGTTTTTTTTGCCCTGGATCTGTTTTTGTGGAATACCGCCATTTTGCTCACCACTGCAGCTACTGCCACCTTGTTGGCCAACAATGCCCCGGTTTGGGTGGGGCTGATTTCGCTGGTGGTATTTCGCGAGCATTTACCCTCCAAATTCTGGATGGGGCTGGCGGTGTCAATGGTGGGGCTCAATGTGCTTATCGGATTGCAGGCCTGGCAAAACCTCGACTTCAATAGAGGCGATGTAATGTCGATTGTAGCAGGATTTTTCTACGCACTTTATCTGATCTATACACTGGAGGTTCGCAAGCGGGTTGACACCATCACCTTTATGACGTTTTCGGTTTTATTTATGGTGCTCATGTTGCTTCCACTCAATATTTTCATGGGAAATCCATTTACAGGGTTTTCTGCCGGCACATGGGGTGCATTGGTAGGTATGGGCCTGATCTCCCATTTTGGGGGTTGGCTTGCCATCAATTTTGCGCTGGGCCATCTCAAGGGCACCAATGTATCGGTAAGTTTGCTGGCCCAGGCGGTGGTTACCGCAATACTGGGCATCTTTATACTGGGTGAAGCACTCAGTATTCACCAGATCGTGGGAGGAACCCTCATTTTGAGTGGGGTGTACATTGTAAATCGCCGCAGATCGGTACGTAAAAAAAGCTGAAGCAGATTGTGCCGGTTTGGCAGGCTTGCCTTGGTGTTTCTTCAGCGAAACATTGTTTTCTGGCAAACATAGTTGCAGAGAGATTGTTAACAGTTCGTTTGTTTTTGCCCCCTTCAGAACCGCGAAAAATTTATAATTTAGCATATAAAACCTTTACGAAACAAAATTATTTAACGATATGAATTACGATCTGATTGTTATTGGCAGTGGCCCCGGCGGATATGTGGCAGCCATTCGTGCCTCGCAACTGGGTATGAAAGTGGGCGTGGTAGAAAAAGCAGAACTTGGAGGTATTTGTCTCAACTGGGGGTGCATCCCCACCAAAGCATTGCTCAAAAGCGCCAATGTGTTCGACTATCTTAAACATGCCAAAGACTATGGTGTAAGCATTGATGCCGAACCCCAGGCAGATCTTGCTGCCATGGTAAAAAGAAGTCGTGAAGTAGCTGCCGGCATGAGCAAAGGCATTCAGTTCCTGTTTAAGAAAAACAAAATCGATCATTTGGAAGGCTTTGGCAAAGTACTTCCTGGTAAAAAGGTGGAGGTGAAATCGGAGGATGGAAAAACCACCCAATACGAAGCTAAACACATTATTATTGCCACAGGTGCCCGCTCCAGAGAGCTTCCCAATCTCAAGCAGGATGGAGAAAAAATAATTGGATACCGCAAAGCCATGGTGCTCGACAAGCAGCCCGAGAGCATGGTGGTGGTGGGCTCTGGTGCCATAGGGTCGGAGTTTGCCTATTTCTACAACACCATCGGAACCAAAGTTACCCTGGTAGAGTATATGCCCAATATTGTACCTGTTGAAGATGAGGATGTTTCCAAACAACTGGAGCGCTCCTTCAAAAAATCCGGAATGAAAGTAATGACCAGTGCTTCGGTGGAGGAGGTTGATACCTCCGGCGAGAAGTGCAAGGTAAAAGTGAAAACTTCGAAGGGTGAGCAGATCATAGAAGCGGATATTGTACTTTCTGCTGTGGGCATTGCCACCAATATTGAAGGGATTGGGCTGGAGGAGACCGGAATAAAAGTGGAGAAGGATAAAATTGTGGTTGATGAATATTATCGTACCAATGTGGAAGGATATTATGCCATTGGCGATGTGGTTTCGGGGCAGGCCCTTGCGCACGTAGCATCGGCAGAAGGCATTGTTTGTGTTGAGAAAATTGCCGGTCATCATCCCGAGCCCATCGATTACAACAACATTCCCGGTTGCACCTATTGCAGCCCCGAGGTGGCTTCGGTGGGGTATACCGAGAAGGCGGCCAAAGAGGCAGGGTATGAACTCAGGGTGGGTAAGTTTCCCTTCTCTGCATCAGGCAAAGCCAGTGCTGCCGGCAGCAAGGATGGTTTCGTTAAAGTGATCTTCGATGCCAAATATGGCGAATTGCTTGGCGTGCATATGATTGGTGCCAATGTAACGGAAATGATCGCCGAGGCTGTAGTTGCCCGTAAGCTGGAAACTACCGGGCATGAAATCATCAAGGCAGTGCATCCGCACCCCACCATGAGCGAAGCCATCATGGAGGCTACTGCAGCGGCCTACGACGAAGTAATCCATCTTTAATCAGGAGTTCTCTCTCCTCTCTCTTTTCAACAACCGAATCTCATGTGTGGCATCTGCGGATTGTACTCTTTTTCTGGTCCCCTGATACAACCGGAGCCTGTTCTTAAACAGGCCGTAATGACCTTGAAGCGCAGAGGCCCCGAAGTGCAGGCCCACTATGCTCACCAGCATGTGGGCCTGGCTCACAGCAGGCTCTCCATTATTGATGTATCGGAAGCGGCTAACCAGCCTTTTGTGCACGAACAAGGCAATCATGTTATCGTTTTCAATGGAGAGATTTACAATTACAGGTCGCTGAGAGATCAACTCGTGGCAGAGGGGCATAGCTTTCGCACCCAGAGCGATACAGAGGTGTTGCTCAAATGGATCATGCACAAAGGAGCAGAAGGGATCAGTGCTTTGCAGGGCTTCTTTGCCTTCGCCCTTTTTAATAAGCTCGACGGCTCTTTGCTGCTGGTTCGCGACAGGTTTGGCATCAAACCGCTGTTGTTTTACAGCGACTCCGATCGTTTGGTGTTTGCTTCCGAGATGAAGGCGCTCCTGGCCCTTGGTATTCCACGCAACCTGGATACCGAATCCATGCAGGTGTATTTCCAGCTCAATTATATCCCCGGGCCGTGGAGTATCTACCAGGGTGTGCTGAAGCTTATGCCAGGGCATTATATGCTGGTGAAGGGTAAGGAAGTAAAAACAGAACCCTACTACCAGATCCCCGATGAGCCTCTTGCCATGTATGCCGGGCTTAGTTACGACAACGCCATTAAGCTACTGCAGCAAAAGCTGGAAGAGGCAGTTGTAAAGCGCCTTGTGTCGGATGTACCCCTGGGAGCATTCCTCAGTGGAGGTATCGACTCCAGTGTAATTGTAGCGCTGGCTGCACGTCACGTGGACAATCTGAAAACCTTTTCCATCGGTTTTCGCGATGAGCCCATGTTCGACGAAACACCCTATGCTCGTATGGTGGCTCAGATGCATAAAACCGATCATACCGAGTTTTCGCTTACCACTTCCGATCTGCTGGATTGCATGTATGAGGTGCTGGATTATACCGATGAGCCCTTTGCCGATTCTTCTGCACTGGCGGTATATATCTTAAGCCGTGAAACCCGGCAACGGGTTACGGTGGCTTTGTCGGGTGATGGTGCCGACGAAATGTTTGCGGGCTACAACAAGCACATGGCCGAATGGAGGGCCCGCAATGGAGGTATCAGTGCCCGTGCCTTGCGCTGGATGCATCCTTTGTTGCGACCCTTGCCACAATCGCGCAATACGCCCATGGGCAATACCATCAGACAGCTGTATCGGTTTGGAGAAGGAATGGGTATGGGGCAAGCGCAACGCTATTGGCGATGGGCCGCTTTTGCCTCCGAAGAGTATCCTCTGCAACTGCTCAGGCAAACCGACCAATTCAGCCCCGATTACCTTCGCCGTAAACAAGAGCTTACAAAGTATATCGGCACCTCGAAAGAGATGAATGATGTGCTGCGAAACGATATGCACCTGGTGCTTACCAACGATATGCTTACCAAGGTAGATATGATGTCGATGGCCAACTCACTGGAGGTGAGGGTGCCTTTCCTGGATCATGAAGTGGTAAACCTGGTGTTTTCTATGCCGGAGTCGTTTAAGATCGATCGCCTGCAGCGAAAAAAAATATTGCGGGATGCTTTTCGACCGGTTTTACCCGCCCAGCTCTACACCCGGCCCAAGCAAGGTTTTGAAGTTCCGTTGCTCAAATGGTTTCGCACTGAGCTGCGTCAGACCATACTTGATCGGTGGCTCAATGAAGACTACATCCAGGGACAGCAGATCTTCGATCCAAAAGTTATTAACAATTTGCGCAAAAAGCTTTTTTCTGCCAACCCTGGCGAAATTCACGCGCAGATATGGAGTATTGCGGTGTTTCAGCATTGGTATGAAAAATATCATAACCAAAAAGTGTCATAGGAACTCCCTGTTTTAACGTTTTTTTTGTATCATTGCCCTGAATTTCGTGCTGACAGCCTAATCTGAAGATTGAATGCCAAGAGTTTTACGTATCCTCAACCGATTTAACCTGGGAGGACCCACCTACAACGCTGCTTACCTGACCAAATACCTGGACAGCAGCTTTGAAACCCTTTTGGTGGGTGGACCCAACGATCCCTCCGAAAAGAATTCTGAATATATTGTCAATCAGTTGGGTATAGAGCCCCTGATCATCCCTGAGATGCACCGTGAAATATCGCCCCGGTCCGATTATCAGGCTTTTCGCAAGATCCAGCAACTTATTCGCGATTTTAAACCCGATATTGTGCATACCCACGCTTCCAAAGCGGGTGCTTTAGGGCGGCATGCCGCCCTGAGTATGAAAGTGCCGGTGGTAGTGCACACCTTTCATGGGCATGTGTTCGACTCTTACTTCGGGCAATGGAAAACCTCCTTTTACAAAGGTATTGAGCGTTTCCTGGCCAGGCGCAGCAGCCGAATCATTGCCATCAGCGAGAGCCAGAAATTCGATCTCACTTCTCGCTACCGCATCTGCGAACCTGAGAAGGTGAGTGTTATTCCGCTGGGGTTCGATTTGAGCCGGTTTCGCCAGGAAAGAGAGCTCAAACGCAGTTGGTTTCGCCAGCGCTACCAGATTGCCGACGATGAAATTGCCATTGGCATTGTAGGCAGGCTGGTACCTGTTAAAAATCACAGCATGTTTCTGGAGGCCATCTGCAAGCTGCGCCAGGAATGCCCCAGGAAAATCCGTGCCTTCATTATTGGCGACGGCGAATCATGCGAGCTGATCAAGCAAAAGGCATCCATGCTCAATCTGGAGTTTGTAAACGGAGTATCCGACTTCAGACCTGCGCCCCTGACCTTTACCAGTTGGATTACCGAAATGGACCAGGTAAATGCGGGTCTTGATATTGTTGCGCTCACCTCTCTCAACGAAGGCACCCCAGTAAGCCTCATAGAAGCCCAGGCAGCAGGTACTCCTGTTGTTACCACAAGGGTAGGGGGTATCGAAAATGTTGTAGTGCCCAATGTTACTGCATTGCTGGTGGAAAAAAATGATGTGGATGATTTTGCCTTTAAACTCAGGCAGCTTGCAGAAAACGACCAGATGCGTCAATCTTTTGCTGCACATGGTTGGGACCAGGTGGGAGAGAAGTATCATTATACCCGGCTGGTAAGAGATATGGAGATGCTCTACCACGAGCTGCTGGACCATACTGTGCCTGTAAAACTACAGGCTGCAATGGTTTCCTGAAAAATTTCCCCCTTTATCTGTTTGTTAAGTCCTTGTGGATGGCCAGCACCTGTGGTATTACCATGGTTGTATCGTCGTTCACTACAATCCAATCGGCCAATACTTTTTTAGCTTCCTGGTCCATTTGATGAGAAAGCCTGTCGAGCACCTGCTCGCGCGATAACTGGTCGCGTTTTATAACCCGCTCTACCAAAAGGTTTTCAGGGGCATATACCAGGATGTTATAATGAAATTTCTGATAGCTTCCGGTTTCGAAAAGTATGGCTGCTTCCTGGATGATGTAGGGGCTGTTCTGTTGCTTGCTGGCCCATTGCTCAAACTTGTCGTACACGGCAGGGTGTATGATGGCGTTGAGTTTTTTGAGCAGGGGAGCGTTGGTGAAAACTTTGGCACCCAGTGCTTTGGTGTTGATTGTGCCATCGTTTGCAAAAACCTCCCTGCCAAATAATTTCTCTACCTGTTGCTGTATTTCCGGGGATGAGAAAAGCTTTTTTGCTTCGGTATCTGCATAAAAAACAGGTGCTCCGAGTATTTCAAATACCTTGCACACTGTGGTTTTGCCGCTCCCCATATTTCCTGTAAGACCTACTCTGATCATAACTGTCAGCGTTTTATCAAAAGATATTCTACCTCCTGAGGGCGCAGCCGGATGATCTCGACCAGTCCGGGCTTTTCGCGCAGTTCAATTCGCAGTCTGAGGCCTTCCGTAGCTGAGGTATCGGGGCATTGAACAAATGCTCTGAACATATCGGAGGTTATGCTCTGAAGATCTTTCAGTGCAACCAGGTAGGATACATTCACCTGGTCGGGAAACAGCAAAAGATCGCCCGTTTGAGATTGGGCAAACAATTCCGGGCAGTCGGCCATTAAAGAGAGATCCACAGAAGCTTCGGTAAACTCTTCAATGGGGATAAGCACTTCAGCTGTCTTCTGAGAGAGTTTGATGTGTTGTCGTTTCCATGGGTTTTGCAGTTGTACCGAGGCTCGTATATTGGCAGCAGCACGGTTTGCTCTCAGGAGGGACGTTTGAATAAAATGTACAGAATCCTTCATGTGCAGAGGGCCGCTGATAAAAACAGAATCGGGCAGAATCTGCGGAATATCATAGAGTCGGTAGCCCGGGAGGAAGTCGATTTCTTTCTGCAGGATCACCGGCACTTTCTTCCGGAAAGCCGGTTCGGGGAAGAGGAAGATGGTATCGGGTTGCATGCGGAGAGAATGGCGTGGTATCTCCGAAATCATGGAGAATCGCCCTTCAGCCTGACTGGCAGTAATAAAAAAAGCATCGCGGTTGTTTCGGCGTGTTTGCTGCAGCAGCCCAAAGTCGGTTTCCAGGCTACCCAGGCTTCGCATCAGGCGGGAGGTAAGTAATCTGAGCCCGGTAGATTGTATTCTTACTACAAAAGCACTGTCGGTTTGAGCTGTAAAGATCAAATCAGCAGGTACATTTACCACATTGAACTGGAGGGTAAGCTCAGCGGAGCTTTCGCGGGAGAGTTTGATGGAGAGCCATGCCACAAAACTGAAAAACAGGCAAATAAAGAAGATAAGCGCTTTCTGGCGCGTTGCCGGTGTATTGTCAAGATTTTGCCATGGTAAGGAGTTCATGGGGCGAGCTTTTACAGGCTAAAAAATATCCTGACCCAGAACAGCCAGATCAGGATATGGAATTGAAAAATGCTTTTTTACCGGTTTTCGGCAAGTTGTTGCTCCTGTGGGCCATCCATGGCTACCGCAGATTTCTCGATACGGAAATGGATATTGGGAGCCACTTCAATGGTAAAGGTACGTTCCTGAACCTCGGTGATTTTTCCGTGGATACCTCCAATGGTAATAATTTTATCGCCCTTTTTAAGTGCTTCCCTGTATTTGCGGGCATCCTTTTGCTTCTTGAGCTGGGGGCGGATAAAGAAAAAGTAAAATACCACGATAATAAGCAAAAGAGGTAACATAGTTACAAAGCTACCGCCGCCGCCTTCGGGCTGTGCCATCAAAATAATGTTAAGAATATTCATGCCTGATTGTTGTTTTATAGTTACTGATATTAAGAATTCTATCTTTCGAGCACTTCTGCTGTAATACGCAAAGTTATAACAGATTCCTGGGTATTGGCAAGAACGCGAACAGATTCTGACTGAAAACCTTTTCTTCCGGCCGAATTGAACACCACGTTGATCCTTCCGCCTTCGCCTGGCATAAGAGGATCTTTAGGGTAATCGCCAACGGTACAGCCACATCCACTGCGTATGCCGGTGATTACCAGCGGGCTGTTTCCTTCGTTGGTAAACCGGAAGCCATAAGCCACCCTTTCTCCTGCAATAATTTTCCCAAAATCATGTACCTCCTTTTCGAAGCTTATCACAGGCCATTGCTGCGCAATTCCTTCCTGCGATACAGGCTGGGAGGCCGAGTCGCTGCGACCCGTGCTGCAGGAAAACATCACGGCTGTAATGGCGGCCATTAAGATCAGATCTCGCAAAGTTTGCATAATTTCCTGTTTGTGTGTTGTGTATTGAGGTATTTTAAATGGATCCGATGGATCGTATTGCAGTATTTCAGTCTTTGATGGGCTTTGTTATTTTGTTTTCAGCCACCAGTTCTTCCACTAGCTTGTCGAGCACACCATTTACAAAAACCTTGCTTTTGGGTGTGGAGTACATTTTAGATAGTTCGATGTACTCGTTGAGCGAAACTTTTACAGGAACTTCCGGGAAGCGTGTTATTTCAGTAAGAGCCATTTTCATAATGATGATATCCATGAGAGCAATGCGCTCAATATCCCAGTTCTGGGTTTTGGCAGCAATCATGGGGGCAAACTCCTTGTCGTTGAGAATGGTCTTTTTAAACAGCTCCCGGGCAAAGCGCCGGTCGTCCAGGTCTTTGTAGAGGCTCATGAGTTTAAAATCCTCATCCGAGCCGTTTTCCATGGCCTTGATGCTTTTGATGATCATTTTGTTTACAAGCTCCCAATCGTCGAGCCAGTAGATGGAGTTTTCCTCATAGAAGTGATGCAGCAGCTCTGCTTCACAAATATGATTTTTTAACATTTTGAGGATCAGGTCGCGATCTTGTTCAAAGCTGCTTTCCGGGATATCCATATACTCCTGGTAATGCTTACTTTCTCTGAAATTCAGGAAGATTTTGCGCGGAATTTCGGGAGCAATGGCCCATGAAATCTTACGTTCTTTGAGCTTTTGCTCCAGCTCAAGGCTGTTTTCAATACCCATCAGGCATTGATTCTCTATGAACCGGGTGTTGGGGTTGAGATCCTGGGGGGAGGGGATTTTCTTGTTTTTATTATCTTCTATGATTTTTCGGGCTTGCCGGCCTATATCGGTGATCAGGGTAAGTTGATACAGGTACAGATCGTAGATTTTGTCGATGCTGAATAGCAGTTCTTTTTCTCCGGCGTCAAGCGAGGTGTTTCCCGACTGAAAGAACGCATACAGACTTTGTAATACTTTAACGCGTAAATGCCTTCTGTTTAGCATAAGGTAATAAAATTCATACTTTGTATAAGGAACGAAATACAGAGACAATCTCTGAAAAGCAATGCAAAAGTAATTCATTTTTAAAAACTTTTGCCCACAGGAAAATAAAATAGATTTTTGAAGGTTATTTTTAAACAGCTGTGTTACGCACTTAGGGCTGCTACCGGGTCAGGAATTGACCCTCAGCAATCTTGTCTGTGCAGCACTTTACTTTCTGCATTAATATTTGTATATTTGATTTGGCGGGTGCTCAGCCAATTTAAGATTTGTTGGGTTGTGGGCTTGCATGTATGAAGAAAGTTTTTTTATTTTTGCCAAACTAATTCAAAAAAGAGGAAAATTGTATGAGTATGGAAGAGACAGGTAAGCAATACAATAACGAGGAGTTGTTTTCCAAAGCCGTAAGAGCCGGAAAAAGAACTTATTTTTTTGATGTAAAATCTACCCGTTCGGGAGAGAACTATCTTACCATCACCGAAAGCAAAAAACGTTTTGAACAGCAAAGTGGGAAATTCTTTTATGAGAAGCATAAGCTGTTTCTGTACCAGGAAGATTTCGACAAGTTTGAAACGGCCCTCAGGCAAGCTTATGAGTTTATCGAAACGGGCAAAATTCCGCAGGCCTACCTGGATGAGATGGCTGAAGAAGAACTGCGCCGCAAGGAACGTGAATTTACCGATATCGACTTCGACGATCTGGATCGCAACGACGAAAGGTAAGTTCTGCCCCAAACATTTTGTGTATAGAGTTGAAACCCTGTGCTTCAACTCTTTTTTGTTGAATAGGACTGCGTTTTGTCGTACGATTTGCCACAGAAATCCTTAAAAAACATGGGCAGGTTTTGTTTGGGATTTTTTTATTAAAAAAGCCTCCCGCAAGGGTTATAAATTGTAAATTTGCAGTTGCGCTCCGGAAAAAGGGAACCGGGAAAATAATTTTTAACAAGCAAGTAATCAGGCTTTTATCTGTGTTAAACCATCAACACTATAATTCAATAACCCTATGAGTAAAGTCATTTCTATTGCCAACCAAAAAGGGGGGGTGGGTAAAACCACCACTGCGATCAACCTGGCTGCAAGCCTGGCTGTTTTGGAACACAAAACCCTGCTCATCGATGCAGATCCACAGGCCAATGCCACTTCAGGAGTGGGTTTCGACCCCAAGGTGATCAAAACCAGTATCTATGAGTGCATCATTGATGATGTGGATCCCCGCAATATACTGCTCAACACCACTACACCCAACCTGGATCTTATTCCTGCCCATATCGACCTGGTAGGTGCTGAGATAGAAATGATCAATATGCCCAATCGCGAGATGGTTATGAAACGGGTGCTGGATAACCTCAGACAGGATTACGATTATATTCTCATCGATTGTTCTCCCTCTTTGGGTTTGATTACCGTGAATGCCCTCACTGCCAGTGACTCTGTTATTGTACCTGTGCAATGCGAGTATTTTGCCCTCGAAGGACTGGGCAAACTGCTCAATACCATAAAAATCGTACAATCAAGGCTCAACCCTGCCCTGGAAATTGAAGGAATTCTCCTCACCATGTACGACAATCGGCTTCGCCTGTCCAACCAGGTGGTAGAGGAAGTAAGAACTCACTTCCAGGATCTGGTTTTTGAAACCATCATTGGCCGAAATACCAAACTGGGAGAAGCACCCAGCTTTGGTGAAACCATCATTATGCACGATGCTCAAAGCAAAGGAGCTATTAATTACCTAAATCTGGCCCGTGAGATCCTGCACAATAACCAGCTCACCCAAATTGATCAGACAGAGAACAACCTAAATATTGAAAATGAACGCTAAGAAAAGAGCATTAGGAAAAGGCCTGGGTGCTTTGCTTGATACCCCGGGGAGTGAAGTACAACCCCGCTATGACATTGAAAAAGATTTGCACGCTGTAGGTACAGTGGCTCATGTGCCCCTGGATCTGATCGAAAGCAACCCTTATCAACCCCGTACTGATTTTGATGAAGAATCACTCCAGGAGCTTGCTGCATCCATCAAAGAGCAGGGAGTGATACAACCGGTTACCATCCGCAAACAGGGGAATGGAAAATTCCAGCTGATCTCAGGAGAGCGCCGTTGCAAGGCATCGCGTTTGGCTGGGCTCAGCGAGATCCCTGCTTACATTCGTACTGCCAACGATCAGGAGATGCGCGAAATGGCCATCGTTGAGAATATTCAGCGCGAAAACCTCAACCCCATAGAAATTGCACTGGGTTATCAGCAACTCATTGAGGATTGTAAACTCACTCAGGAAATGCTTTCTGAGCGCCTTGGAAAATCAAGACCCTCCATTGCCAACCACCTTCGTTTGCTCCGGCTTCCGGGCGAGATACAGATCGGTCTGCGCCAGGAGATCATCTCAATGGGCCATGCCCGTGCTTTGGTGTCTGTAGATAATGTGCAAACACAACTCGATATTTTTCAGGATATTATTGAGCAGGGGCTTTCGGTGCGCGATGTGGAAGAGATTGTAAAGAACCTTTCCGAAGCTCCCCAGGAAGAGACACAAGGCCAAGGAGAGGCCCCGCGTAAGGAGCCCAAAACAGTGAACGCCCGCTATAAAGAGCTTCAAAAATCGCTTACAGATTTTTATGGTACCAAAGTACAGCTCAAAGCCCGCTCAGGAGGCAAGGGTGCTATTGTGATCAATTTCTCCTCCGAAACCGACCTGGAAAGGATACTGCGCATGGTTCAAAAAATGGATTAACTCTTTGGTATGCAGCACATACTGGCACATGGTTGCCCAAAAGCAAAAAGAACACCCCTAACAGGTCTGCGCACTGCAGGCCTGGTCTGGTTTGTTTTCCTGATGTTGTGTGTGCCCTCACTATCTGCCCTTGAGGTACCTGCTCTTACCGATACCTTGCCACATACTCCTTCCGTGATTGCTGGAGATACCCTTCAGCCGCAATTGCGCCGTGGTGTGCAACCTGTTGACACTCTGGCACCTGACACAGTAGTAAGGGTAGTGCCGGAGCCGCAACCTGCCATAGTTCCCTCTGAAGTAATGCTGGAGGAACCCCCTGTTCTGCCCCGGGAGCGTGGCCTTACATCATTGCAGGCTGGCCTGTTGTCGGCTGCAGTGCCAGGGCTGGGGCAAGCCCTGAAAGGGCAATACTGGAGACCTCCTGCTTACTATGCTGGCCTTGGGGGTATTGCCTACTACTGGAAAATCAATTTCGACGACTATAACCGCTACAAGAATGCCCTGACTTTGCGCTTTGACGATGATCCGGAAACCGAGGATGAGTTTCCAAGGCTCTCGGAAGATGCCCTGCTTCGGGGTCGTGATCATCACAAACGAAACATGCAGCTTTCTTACGGGCTGGCTGCCGGGGTGTATATGTTTAATATCCTGGATGCCTCCGGGGTTTTGACCCTGCCTGCACTGAAGCTCCCCGATGAGCCCCATTCTCCCATGAAGGCAACCATGCTCTCGGTAGCCTTACCCGGTTTGGGGCAGGCTTACAACGGTAAACACTGGAAAATACCCTTTATCTATGCCGGGTTTGGTGCTGTAGCCTATTTCGTTGACTGGAACAACAATTTCTATCAGACCTACAGAAGAGCATATTATGCACGAATTGACGGTAATCCCAATACGGTAGACGATTTCCCAAGGGTTTCCACGGATCGGCTGCGAAGTGCAGTAAATTATTATCGCAGAAACCTTGAGGTTACCTACATACTGGGTGCTGCTCTTTATGTGCTCAATATCCTGGATGCCACCGTAGATGCACACCTGATTGATTTTGACGTAAGTGAAGATCTTGGACTGAAAGTGCAACCTGCCGTAGTGCCTGGCATCAATCCTATTACAGGGCGGGCCTCCGTACATACCGGTTTGACCCTCTCGTACCGGTTCTGATCGGCAAGATGGATAAGTAAAAAAGGGGATAGGTAAGCTTTTTTCCGTAAGCAGCTACAAATTGCCAGTTCTTATCAACTCACGGAGATAGTAATGCAAAAGTGTTTTTTATACAACCAAAATACCATTCAATGCAGATTGCCATAATTGGATACGGAAAGATGGGGCGGGAAATTGAAAAACATGCCCGCAATGCCGGAATTGATGTTGCTGCCATTATTGATAATGCGCAGGATTGGCAAAGCCAGAGCGATAATCTGGCAAAGGCCGATGTTGCCATCGAGTTTACCTCGCCGTCAACCGTGCAGGACAATGTGTTTCGATTGCTCGATATGGGCCTGCCTGTGGTAACAGGTACCACCGGATGGCATGATAAACTCCAAATATTTGTTAACCATTGCCGCGAACGTAATGGGAGCTTTTTTTATGCGTCAAATTTCAGCATCGGAGTAAATCTGTTTTTTGCTCTCAACCGGCACCTTTCGTCTCTGATGGCTGCCTACCCGGAGTATAAGATTTGGGTAGAAGAAACCCATCATTTGCAAAAGCTTGATGCCCCCAGTGGTACAGCGGTAACGCTACTGGAGGATATACAAGCCCAACGAAGCGATAAAACCGGTTGGGTGCTTACTGAGAGCCAAGAGACAGAACCAGAAAAGATACCCGTAACGGCCCACCGCGAAGAGGGTGTAACAGGTACCCACGTGGTGCACTACCAGTCGGCCATCGACAGCCTTAGCATCAGGCACGAGGCCTACAACCGCGAAGGTTTTGCCAGGGGCGCACTCATGGCGGCCCAATGGCTTCCGGGCAAACAGGGAGTTTATACAATGAGAGATCTTTTAAACCTTTAATTTTTATGCTATGAGCATTTATATGATCCTTACCATATTGTTCTTTCTGGCCAGTATAGCCGGTTTGTGGCGTATATTTGAAAAGGCCGGCCAACCAGGTTGGTATGCTGTGGTGCCTTTTTTTAACTTCTACATCTGGCTCAGGCTGATCAATAAGCCCCTGTGGTGGTATATTTTTATCCTTTTTCCGTACATCAATGTGTTTACCCTCCTGCTTATGGTGGTAGAAACTCTTAAGTGTTTCAAAAAGGATGGATTGGGGGAGCAGGCCCTGGGTGTGCTTTTCCCGTTTGTATATCTGCCTTACCTGGGCTTTGCACCCCGCGAAACCTATACACACCCGGATATGCTGCGACCGGTGCGCAAATCTGCTGCCAGGGAGTGGGCCGATGCCATTATTTTTGCCGTAATTGCTGCTACCATTATCCGTACCTTCTTCATTGAGGCTTATACCATACCCACCTCATCCATGGAGAAATCGTTGCTTGTGGGCGATTATCTTTTTGTGAGCAAACTCAGCTATGGCCCTAAAGTGCCCAATACACCCATTGCGTTTCCGTTTGCACATCACACCCTGCCCCTTACGGAGCATACCAAATCTTATGTGGAGTGGATCAGGCTTCCATACTACCGTTTTCCGGGTTTTCGTACTATACAGAACAACGATGTGGTGGTTTTTAACTACCCCGATGGCGATACGGTAGCTCTGCAGATGCAGAACCGGAGCTATTATGCCATGGTGCGCGAAATGGGGCGCGATTTTGTGTGGCGAAACTACGATATTGTAGCACGGCCGGTAGACAAAAGAGAAAACTACATTAAACGATGTGTAGGCATTCCGGGCGATACCCTTCAGATCATTGACGGGGATATCTTTATCAACGGTTTTCCCCTTGAAAACCCACCCGATGTGCAGTTCAACTACCAGGTAATTACCGATGGCAGCCCCTTGCATGCACGTATTCTGGATCGCTACAATATTACGGATGTATATCAGCGAAGTGCCAACGAGTTTATCATGGCGCTTACCTACGAAAGTGCCGATCAGCTCAGCAAACTGAGTAACATTCAGCAAGTACGCAAGATAACCAAACCTGCCCACCTGCACGAGTCTCATATCTTTCCATTCGATCGCAACTACCCATGGAACGAAGATAATTTTGGCCCCATCTACATTCCCCGCAAGGGAAGTACCATTGAGATCAATGCGTCGAATATTGTATTGTGGGATCGTATCATTGAGGTTTATGAAGGCAATACCCTGGAAGTGCGCAACGATCAGGTGTATATCAACGGGCAGCCTGCCACCTCTTATACCTTTCAGTTGGATTACTACTGGATGATTGGAGATAACAGACACAATTCGGCCGACTCCCGTTTCTGGGGTTACGTGCCCGAAGACCATATTGTGGGTAGGGCCTTGTTTGTATGGCTCTCACTGGATAAGAACAAATCATTCCCCAGGAATATCAGGTTCAACAAAACTTTCAGAAGCATTCACTAAGCTGGTTGTTAAATAAAAGAGCTTAAGTAAGTGACTTAAAATGGACTGTTTTATGCACAAACAACCTTCCTGAAAAGAAGGTTGTTTTTTTTGTGGTTGCATCAAAATGTTGTTTTGTCGGTGGTTGGAGTTGCTCAAAAGCATTTTGAGTTAAAATGTAATTCTTCCCGATAGGGCTTTTTTAAATGATCTAATTTACTTACTTTTACAAAAGAAAAATTGTGGCTCAAACACCTTGATGTACAGGTTGTGAGAGCTGCTTTTTTGCATTGTATTGTTTAATAACCTGTAAAATCTGCCCAGTATAGTGAAGAACAAATACATCGACCTCATTGAGCAAACTTTCGAGTTTCCACAGGAAGAGTTCAAGGTAATCGACAACGAGCTTTATTTCCACGACATTTGTCTGATGGACATCATCAAGCAGTATGGTACCCCACTTAAGATCAGCTATCTCCCCAAAATCAGTCAGCAGATACAGAAAGCCAAAAGGCTCTTTCATGTGGCCATGGCCAAAGTAGATTACGACGGAGAGTACCATTATTGCTATTGTACCAAAAGTTCTCACTTTTCTTTTGTGCTCGAAGAGGCATTGAAAAATGATATACATCTCGAAACCTCATCGGCATTCGACATTTACATTATCGAAGAGTTGTTCAATACAGGCCTTATCGATAAGGATAAGTATATTGTGTGCAATGGTTTTAAAAGACCTCTGTACACCCAGAAAATTGCCGAACTGATCAACCAGGGTTTTGAAAATACCATTCCGGTAATAGACAATAAGCGCGAGTTTGATGCATACAACGAACTGGTAGACAAAAACAAAAAATGTAAACTGGGTATCCGCATTGCTTCGGAAGAAGAGCCCATGTTTGAGTTTTATACCTCCCGGCTGGGTATTCGCTACAACGATGTGGTTCCTTATTACCTTGAAAAAATCAAGAATAATCCCAAGTTTGATCTGAAGATGCTTCACTTCTTCATCAATACAGGTATTCGGGATAATGCCTATTACTGGAACGAATTGCAGAAATGTGTAAATGTATACTGCGATCTTAAGAAAATCTGCCCGGAGTTGGATTCTCTTAATATTGGTGGCGGATTCCCGGTAAAAAACTCACTTGGGTTTGAGTATGATTACGAATACATGACCGAAGAGATCATTGCCCAGATCAAGAATATCTGTAAGCAAAACAAAGTGCCTGAGCCTGATATTTTTACCGAGTTTGGTAGCTTTACGGTTGGGGAAAGCGGAGCTGTTCTGTATTCTGTACTGGATCAGAAACAACAGAACGATCGCGAGTTGTGGAATATGATCGACAGTAGCTTTATGACTACACTGCCAGACATCTGGGCCATGAAACAGCGGTTTATTTTGCTTGCTATCAACAACTGGGATTTTGAGTACCAGCGTGTAAACCTCGGAGGGCTTACCTGCGACAGCCAGGATTATTACAACGCAGAATCACATGCCAACGCCATCTTCCTTCCCAAGATCGTAGAGCAAGAAACCCAGTACATTGGCATGTTTCATACAGGTGCCTACCAGGAAAGCCTCGGTGGGTTTGGGGGTATACAACACTGCCTGATACCAGCTCCCAAAATGGTGATCATTGATCGCGATGAAGACGGAGAGTTCACCACCAAATTGTTTGCAAAAGAACAAAGCTTCAAATCGATGCTTAAAACCCTTGGGTATTGAAACCCCGGCAGTTTTTTGACGTATACACCCCTATTGACTAACAACTGTATTATGTTTAGAGGTAAAGTTTTTTTGCATATTGCACTCCTGGTATTGCTCATGGTGGTCAGTTTTCCGCTGATGGCCCAACGTACCCTCAAAGGCCGGGTTGTTTATAAAATTACCTATCCCGGCAGCATGGTCGACCTTGCAGAGTTGCAGCAATTGCCCTCCGACGCGGTGATTCTGACAAAGAACAACCAGTTGAGGGCCGAGCTCAGCGGAGAAAATGCTGCTCTTACCCAGATCAAGATAGCCGATGGAAATACCGGAGAGGTAAGCACCATGCTAGAGATCCTTCGAGAGAAGTATGTTATAGTTCGTACACCCCAGGAGGTGCAGACAGCTCTGAGAAACATGCCGCAACCTGAGCTGGAGTATACCAATGAAACCCGCGAGATACTCGGATATACCTGCCGTAGAGTAATTGCCCGCCTGGTAGACGACATGGGGAATACCCACGAATCGGATATCTGGTATACGGACGAGATAGATGGGAAAGCTTTTAATTTCGATACCCCTTATCGCGAAATCCCCGGCCTGATGCTGGAATATGAAATTCGCGTTGGCCCTTTGAATATCCGCTATGAAGCGCAGTCGGTGCGCCGGCGTATGTTTGTGGGAGGGAGAAATTTCTTTGTTACACGCGATTACGAGCGCATTACCCAGGAGGAGCTAAGGCAACGCCTGCAAGGTAATTTCTGAAAATAAACCCCCAAAACAATTCAACATCTCTAAGCTCCGGCAATTGTGTCGGGGCTTTTTTGTTGTAATCTGAGCAATCAGTACCCTTGCAGAAGTGCTCAGGAGGTCTCATCGAAGAAGAGATTGGCCTGATTCACTCCCGGAACTCCTTTGATCTCACGCACCAGTTGTGTGTTTTTGTTCTCATCACGCAGGGTTATGTAGTAAGAGAACTCCATGGTCTCGGAGCCCTCTTCTCCCATGGTTTTTACATTTACCAGTTTGTACCTTCGGCAGTAAACTGAAAGAATAGAAGCAAAAGGGTTTTCTGCCACCTGGCTTGCCAGTACCTGCAGCAGATACTCTTTTTTACGGGGTAAGGCAAAGTTCAATTGCGAAATGACAAGGTAAACAAGACCAATGAAAAGTGTTCCAAAAATGGCTACCGAATAAAGCTTTACACCGGCAGCCAGGCCTATAGCCAAAGCAAAAAAGATAAACATGATGTCAGAGGCATCCTTTACAGCCGTGCGGAAACGAATGATCGACATGGCACCCACCATACCAAAGGCACGGGCCAGGTTGTTTCCAATAACCATAATCACTACAGCAGTTATCATGGTCAGCATAATCATGGATACGGTGAAAGCTGCCGAATAATTGAGCCCTTTGTAGGTATACTTGTACAATACGGCAATGAAGATGCCGCAAAACAATGCTACCAGCATATTCGATACCACATCGGTGGCTGTTATACTAAAGGAGAAAATGTTCTGAAAGTCTTCCATGTAAAAGGTTGCTGTTAATAGGTTACTGTTTGCCTTTGATGTACATCAAATCCGGTGGTGTATTTCGATATGGCTTCATGGCGAAGTTTAAACTCATCTACAATGGATTTGGCCCATGTGGGCATCTTTTCAGTGAAATATTTGATCTCAAGGATAAAATGCTTTTCAAAAAGATGCTTTAGTCCATGGTTGGTAAACATCATTTGCATATCAGGATAGATCATGCTTCGTATGTTTTTGTCGTAGGTGATCCTAACGCCATCGTCCAATAATCCATGGTAGGCTTCACGCTCGTAAACCACCAATACGGTGGGCTGCATGTTTCGTTTTTTGAGATGGAAGAAAAAACGAGAAGCTTCATCCAGGCTGCTGCATTCTTCTTGTTTTTGATGTATGTATTGCTCAATATCGGATGTTGCCAAAAGTGCGGGTACATCTTTCCACCATGCAAATGCGCGGTGTTTGTAGATTCTGTTGGCAATCTTCTTTTTGATTTCAAAAACGGCTACAGAGTCGGGTTCGGCCTGGTTGTAGGTTCTTATTCTGAACTTTTTGCGCAATTCTACCCCTTCCAGTTTTTCGCTGTGGCACTCCATCTGCCGGCTGTCGAAATAGATACTTCTTACGGTATACTGTGGGAGTTTGCTGCCATTGCCGTTGGTATATATATCTGGCCGCACGAAACCATTCACCCGGTTTCGCAGTCTGTCCAGGAGCTCATAGGGTACAAGGTATTTACGCTCGTATCTGACCATGATCAGTTGTTGTACACCTCCTTAATGAATCGCTGCAGCATCTGCCTCCACGTCAGTTTTTCATTGCGAAAGACAGCTTCCACCAATAAGCCTGGCAAAAGAGCCTGTTCTGAAGAGGTATCTTCAAGCAGTGCATTTACAAAGATCTGCTGTCGCTGGCCAATACGTTGCACACTGTTCTCAATATCGATTACCCTTGCCTGTATTGGGGTTTTATGCACCGGCGAAATAATCTGGACGGTTTGCCCCAGTTCAATGTAAGGTATCTGGTAAACATCTATAGGAATGCGTACCACAAAGGTGGATAAATCTGCAATTTTAAAAAGCCCTTCAAACCCGTTCTGTGCACCGTATTTTCGCAAAACAATCCCATCGATAGGAGAGAGGATTGTGTAGGACTGCCGGACCTGCTCAAGGAAATCGATGTTTTGCTGCAGCGCCTTGATGTTGGCTCTTACAAATTCCAGTTGTTCTTCCTTGGCACCGCTGGTGGCCGCCTGGTATTGTGCCCGGGCAATGAGATATTGCTGGAGCTTTTGCTGATGCTCATTGGCGGAAATTTCATATTTCTCTTCGGCAATATGTCCTTGCTGGTAAAGTTGTGCATTTCGCTGGTGGATCCTTTCTGTGGTTTCCATATCCTGCCGTGCCAGTATCATTCTGTTGTGGGCAATCTCAATCTCCTGCGGCCTTTCGCCACTGGCATAGAGCAGCAGCAACTGTTGCTGTATGGCCAGGTCTCCTCTGAGTTCCTGTAGTTTTCTCAGATCTGCAAAGGATTCTATCAGTGCAATGGTGTCTCCTGTGGCTATTCCCGACGATGGGCTGAAATCTTTGTGCATACGAAACGATCCTGCATCGCCCCTCTGAAACTCAGTGGTATGAAGCTGGCTGGTAGATTGAAGCAAATGATCCTCAAGCTTGTGTACAATGGTGCCATCACTGTTTACCGTTAATGTCCATTCCTGACTGGGGTATATAATTCCCCGCGAAGAAATGCTATAGGTAAAGGTGATGTTCTGAAGGGCGAACCAGCCCCCTGCAACCAATAGCAGGATAAGCAAGCTGGGCAAAAATATTTTTTTATTCACAGTGTTGGTTTTATTCTGGTACTTTGCGGGGCAGCGTTTTGCAGTGGGTGTATGTGGAATATATGCCCTGTACAGGAAGCATGTTAAGTTATTGTTAAGTGCAAAAATACACAATCTTTTGTAATAAGAACCCCGCAGATCACCCAATCGGATGCAAGGGGAAAAAGTAAAGCCGGCAGTACGTGGCTGCCGGCTTTGCTTTTGGATTAATATCAATCCGAAAAAGTTAAATACCCATGTGGAGTTTACTGCATAACCACAGTATAGCCAGACTCTTCGATGGTTTGGGCTATGAGTCCTTCCGAGAGTTTGCTTTTGTCGTAAACAACGTATACCTCCTCGCGGGTATGAGAAGCTGCTACACTCTCTACTCCATCAAGGGCACCTACCCGTCTTTGCACCAGGCTCTCGCAGCCTCCGCAGTCCATGCCGTGCACCGTAAGCACAAGTTCAGTGCGGTTTCCCTCTGAAATATCCTTTTGGCTTTGACCGGTGTCAAAAGACTGAATATACCAGGGAGCTGCCATCAGGATGACAGCAAAAACTGTTACAATACCTACAAATACAAAGCTTTGAGGATTGTGTTTTTCGCGTACAGAAGTAGTTTGGCCCTTTCTGCGTTTATGATTTTTTATGGCCTGGTACCACATTACTGTTAGCAGAAGTAAAACCAAAACCACTATGAAGGGCCACATGGATACAACCCTGGAGTAGGGTCCGTCCACTGCCAGGGTAAGCTGATAAGAAAAGCCGGAGATACGACCCGCAGAGAGGCCTCCGAATATACTTGCCAAAAAGCTGAATGCAAAAAATACCATGGTTTGTGTATTTAGGTTGTAAAATGAATTAACCAAATCAAAATTAATAAAAATACTGCTAGGATTTTGTTTTCCGGGCAATTGATAAGAGAAAATGCTTTTTTTGTCGTAAGGATATTTCTTTAGAAAGTTTTTGGGGTGGAAGGAACCGGACCTTGGGAAAAACTATCGGGTTGAGGAAGTCCCTTTTTTAGTTCAGAGATGCTGAAGTGGTAATTTACAACCACACCCTTGTGTTGCCCCTGCACAACATCTCCCATGCCAGAAGCCCGGCGAAAGCGCCGGTGGTTTTTAGGATCGGCCAGCCGGATTTGCTCAAGGATGCTGATGTGCTGATGCCAGAATTTTCGGGTTTGAGGGTCTGTGCCCGTTATGCAGGGTCTGTGCATGAGGCACCATACAATAAAAATGGAGCGGTTCTCCTGCTTATGAATAGTGAAGTACCTTTCCAGATCACTCAGGTTCAAAGCCAGGGTCTCGGAGGGTATCAGGCCACTGTGCGGAAGCACCCTCTCAATCTTCATAAAGGTGCGCGCCTGCCCTTTTATTTCAATAAAACAGAGCAGCGAGTTGTTCTCTGCAGATCGTATCTCCAGGTCTGGGTAGCCCTCACGTGTGGTTTTCTGAACCCTCAGCCAGGGGAAACTCTGGTTGTAGTAACTGGCTGCAAAATCCTCGATGGCCTCCGAAAATTTCAGGTCTTTTTCAAAATCAAACTGGGGTACAGTTTTTCCATCGCAACGGGTGGGGCATGTGCTGCAATTGTATTTGTAAGCTGAAATCTCTTCGTACTTCATAGGCTTTGGGTTTATGCCGTATCCTCTGAGCCTTCCTGCGGCCTGGTTTCCATGTATTCCTTCTCGTATTGGTGGCGAAGCTCGTCAATGCTGATAAGCCTTTTATCTCTTTTTACATACCAGAAACTCCATCCGTTGTTGTTTTCGCGCCCAAGCATTCGGGCACTGGTTTTATGGATGGAAGCGGCTATATCATTGGCCAGCAGTGAACCGTCGGCCATTACCTCTGCCGTGAACTTTTCATCCTTCGAATACAGTTTTTCACCTGGTGTTATCAGCTGTTTCTCAATAAGGTTGCCGAAGGGTACTTTGGGTTTGCGTTTTTCAATTTTGTACTCCAGCAAAGGCTCTGGCAGGGGGTCGATCTTTTCAATTCTGTCGCGGGAAATGCGGATGTAGAAATCTTCCTTCTCGAAACCAATGAACCTCCGGCCCAGTCTTTTGGCTACAGCGGCAGTGGTGCCACTGCCGGAGAACGGATCCAGCACAATATCACCAGGATTAGAGGTAGATAAGATGATCCGGAAAAGCAATTCCTGCGGTTTTTGCGTTGAGTGGGCCTTTTGCCCGTTTACCCTGATGCGCTCTTCTCCCTGGCAAATGGGTATGAGCCAGTCGCTGCGCATTTGCAGGTCGTCGTTGAGCACCTTCATGGAGTGGTAATGGAAAGTGTAGCGCGCATTTTTTTGCTTTGATGCCCAGATCATGGTTTCATGGGCATTGTTGAAGCGTGTGCCTTTAAAGTTAGGCATGGGATTGGTTTTTATCCACACAATGTCGTTGAGGATCCAGAACCCCTCATTCTGCAAAAGAGTTCCTACTCTGAAGATGTTATGGTAGCTCCCTATAACCCAGATACTACCTGTAGGTTTGAGAATTCGCCTGCATTCAGTAAGCCATTGCCGGGTAAAATTATCGTATTCCTGAAGAGAATCAAACTGGTCCCAATGATCATTTACAGCATCTACAAGGGTTTGATTGGGGCGGTAGAGTTCGCTGTTGAGCTGCAGGTTGTAAGGTGGGTCGGCAAAGATCAGATCGATGGAATTGTCGGGGAGCTTTTGCATCTGGCTGATGCAATCGCCCTGGTGTATTTGGTTAAGGGTAAAGGGGCCTATACTATCCATGCATGAGAAGCTTTAGAATGCAAAGCTATGAAAAAATGGATTGCTGGCTTATAGCAATGTGCTGGGCATGGGGTCTGGATCAGGCCCTTTGAAGGGTAGGGTTTGTATCAACAAGGCAAAATCTTTATATTCAAGAGGTTTGGTAAGGTAAGCATCCAGCCCGAGAGTGATGTACTTCTCCTTATCGCCCTCGAATGCATTGGCGCTCAAACCCACAATGGGAGGGAGGTTTTCATGGTTGGTGCGAAGCAGTCGTGTGGTTTCAATTCCATCCATGTGGGGCATTTGAATGTCCATCAGAATCAGATCAAACTTTCCTTGTGAATATTGTTGTAATGCCTCTTCACCGCTGCCTGCTATGGTTACTTTGTGTCCATGTGATGCTAGAATAAGTTTGATCACTTTCTGGTTGATGGGCTTATCTTCCACCAAAAGAATTCTTAAGCTCCTGGGTTGATTTGTGAGATTAGTATCATTGGGAAGAGCTTTTTTGGCCTGGGGTAAGCTCACCGGAATGCTGAACCAGAACCTTGAGCCAGCATCGGGATTACTCTCAAAACCAATCTCACCTCCCATCAGAATTACGAGTTCTTTGCAAATGGAAAGCCCCAGCCCAGTGCCATCGTACTCCCGAATATCATTCTCATGGGTTTGAGAAAAGGGTATGAAAAGAAGTTTTTGCTTCTCAGGGGCAATTCCCTTTCCGGTATCCTTTACTTCAAAGAAGATTCTTATCCTCCCCGGGGCAAGTTTTTCTGCCTCACACCAGGCAGCCAGTGAGATGCTTCCCTGTTGCGTAAATTTTACTGCGTTGGATACAAGGTTGTTTATCACCTGCGATATTCGTTGGCTATCGCCTATCAAACATTGCGGTATCTCTTCATCGCACTTACTGTTGAATGTTATTCCCTTGGCATTGCAGCCTGGCTCATAGAGCTTTCGTGCCCTTTCAATGAGCCTTGACACTCTGAATTCGCGTAGCTTAAGGTCTGTTTTTCCTGCTTCAATTTTCGAAAAATCCAGCACCTGGTTGATGATTTCTTTGAGGTTTTCTCCAGAGGAGTGAAGAATAGAAAGATACTCCTTCTGTATTGAATCCAGCTGGGTAAGACGTATTACTTCGATCATACCCAGTATTCCGGTAAGTGGTGTGCGCAGTTCGTGGCTCATATTGGCCAGGAAGTTTTGTTTGAATCGGGCCGACTCTGAAGCTACCATTACCTTTCGCTCGAGCTCTTCCTTTTCTTTCAGCATGCTCCGGTCTTCCCATACCGCAACACCTCCTTGTATGGTTCCATCGAGGGAGGAAATATGAGAACAGATTATCCGAACAGGCAAGTTTTCTGAGCTTCCGAAAAACCGGCAGTCACCCGTGAAATTTTCATTCAGCCCTTCCAGTGCATGGGTTAAAATGTGGGCGATGCGATCATCTGTAAAGTCAGAAATGTTCTTCGAAAGTATCTCCTCTCTTCGCATGGCAGCCATGCGAGCAAAAGCCGTATTGCAGTCTGTGATTTTTCCTGTGGGTTCAAAGTGAATGATGCCCAGTGTAACCTGGTCGAAGAACAAACGGTACTTTTTTTCACTCAACATCAGTGCCTCCTCCGCAAATTGTTTCTCCTGGTCAGCAAATATCTGCGATATCAAGGCTGAGCAGGTGGCCAGAAAACCCTCCTCGTCGGTAAACCATTTTCTTTTGGTTTCGCAGACTTCGATACAAGTAACTCCGATCAGCTCGCCAGAATTGTAGATGCCGGCTTCCATTACAGAAGTGATGTTGTTGGGCTTGTAATAGGAAGAAAAAAGTTCCCTGGTAATTTTGTTGCGCTGCACATCTGAAACAATAATCCTTCTTCCGGCTTCAAGAGCCTGTATATAATGGCTTAGATTACCGGTTTCGATAGCCATCGATGGGGTATCCCAGAGATTTATGCTGTGATTGTACAACACCAGACAGTTTAACGTATTTTTATCGTGAGAGAATTTCCAGATGCTTGCCCTGTTAACTTTTAGAGATTGGGCAAGCAGTCTGGTAATTTCTTTCAAGGATTGCTCAAAGTCGGAGGAGCGTATTACTTTGTCCAGCGCCAGGTTTGCTATAGCAGCCTTTTGCATACGCGACCTGCGCTCGCTCAGAGTTCGATGCCGCATTCTGACAGACAGTCCCAGCAATATGATCACAAAGAACAACAGTGACACAGGTAAAGCCGCTTGTCTGGCTCTTTTTATTCTCCATTTACTTGCATCAATATCCATCCCCAGTACAGCAATTACCTCGTTGGTGTCAGGGTCTGAGATGGGGAAAACCGATGAAAAGAAGGTGCCCCATTTATCGGTATAAGGACCTAATGTGGCCGGTTTTCGGGTGCGAAAAACCTGAAGCAATTCGCCGGGCATGTCGTCGTAGATTTCGCCAGGCTGAGCCGAAGATTCTTCAGGATTATCTGTATGACCGATATCCAGAAGAAAAATTACAATACCCGGGTCTGCTTTTCTGAGCAAGTAAATGTACACGCAGTCAGGATTTGCCGATCTGATGGCTGTAAGCTGACGTCTGACAAGGTTATATTCTTCAAGGTAAATGTCGCTGCTATCTCCTCTGAAATCTGCAATGGCTTCTCTGTCCAGTGCCATTGCAGCAAGCGATGATTGTCGCAAAAAATCCTTGCGCATGTTCTGGTCAGTATTGCGCACAATCCAGAAAGAAGCCAGCAAAGCAAGAAGCAAAATACCTGTTGTGGTAAGTGTATTTTGCACCAATGGAAGATGCGGCCCGGAAAGCCTTTGCCAAAGCAACTGCACGGTAGTTCCTGGTGAGGGCATGGTTTTGAATTTTGGTATAAGGTTATACCTGCGTGCAAAGGCCGTTGATGTGCCGCTTTAAAAGCAAAAACGGTTTTAACAAATGTACGAAAATAAATCAATGTGGGTGCCTAAAATGCCTTTGGTCAGCAGAATACGGCAATTGTTTTGTTACATGGAAGCACCAAGGACTGATTGTGCAATCAGGATAAGCATTATGGATAGAAAATACAGGTTCATGATCATAAAAGTTCTGTTGAGATGTTGAGGGCTCTTTAAACCCGGCCATTGATAAAAGCTTATGATAAGAGCCAATGACAGGATCATAATCATGCTGCCCCACAGCCATCCTTGCACTACCTGGAAAACGAATAGAAACACAGCACTTATGGCGGTAGCCAGCACCCAAACGAATGTCATCCGGGAGATCTGCCCGGAAGAAAGCAGTGCCGTTGCGGAAGGGAAACCAGCCTTTTGATAATCTTGTCCATACCTGAGCAGTATCAGCCAGAAATGAGGTATCTGACCCATAAAAAAGAAGGCAGCCACCAAAACTATAGCTTGCTCGTTTACGGCTCCTCCGGCAGCTGTCCAGCCAATAACCGGAGGGAGGGCTCCCACCACAGCACCCGGAAGTATGGCCCAGGGGGTTTTGAGCTTCAGGGGGGTGTACAAGCCATTGTACCACACCAGCGTAAGAATGGCCAGTAGTGCTGGCCAGATGCCTGCAAAAAGAAACAGGAGTAAGGCTCCGGAGCCTGATAACAGCAAGACCCAAACCAGGGCGTGCCTGAGTTTTACCTGCCCGGCAGGCAAGGGTCGATGACGGGTGCGTTCCATCATGGCATCAGTATGGCGCTCCTGTACCTGGTTGAGTGCCGATGAACCCGCGGCTATGAGCAAAACCCCAAACCAGGCTGTAAACCATCCTGATGAGAATGTACCGCTGAAAAGTATATATCCGCAGAGTGCAGAAAATGCGACTGACAGAGTTATGATGGGTTTGGTAAGTCGGATAAGTGAATGGATTAGTTTTGCATCCATGTATTTCACAAATAAAGGGTGTTATAGACAAGGAGAATTCCTTTTAGCCAAAGTTAACTGCTTATTGCCAGATTTGCGAAAAAAAAGCTGTTGGAAAAAGACCAACAGCTTTTTTTGAAATGAAAGTATTTTATAATCTATGGATTGAGCGATTTTAAGAATTCTATGATCAACTCCATTTCCTGGTCGGTTATTTCTCCTTCATAAGAAAGCATCTGCCCGGGGCGGAACCCCTTATGGATATCGTAGTCGGGCTCGTAGATGGATCGTATCACGTATTCTTCGTCAAAGATTACAACTCTCTCGCGGCCTCCTGTAATTACGGTAACCTCTTCCCCCCATACACCCTTAAAAGTAGGGCCCACAAGGTTTGCTCCATCAATGGAGTGGCAGGCCAGGCAGCCTTTGCTTTCCACCACCTGCCGGCCCAACAGGGCCAGGTTGGCTTCCTGGGGGATTACCATGGTAACAGCCGTTGTATCGTTGTACCACTCCCAGAAGTCTTCTTTTTCCATTACCACTACTTCGCTGAGCATGTAGGCATGTTGTAATCCGCAGTATTCGCTGCAGAATATGGTATAGGTGCCCGTTTTGGTGGCCTGAAACCAGGTGCGGTTGTTGGGCAGACCCGGTACCATGTCTTCCTTGATACGGAATGCCGGAATATAAAATGAGTGCAGCACATCAAGCGCATTCAAACGAACAATTATGGCAGTATCAACCGGAACATACAATTTGTCGCTCACACGGCCATTTTCGTATCGGAAATTGAAACTCCACATACGTGCATTGGCGGTAACTTTTATCCCCTCCTCGGGTGGTTTTTTCATGGGTATCCAGCCCACATAGCCATAGTAAAACATGCCCAGTACCAGGATCAGGGGGATAATGGTCCAGGTTACCTCAAGGGCTACACTGTCTTTAACCTGGGTTGCCTTGGGGTTTCTCTTTTTGTTGTAGCGGTATATAAACAGCAACATAGTAAGGGTGATCCCTATCAAAAAGAAGAAGGATATTCCCAGGATGAATATAAAGGCATTGTCTACGCCTTCTACAAAAGTTGATGCTCCTAAGATCATATCTGTGTATTATCTGTATGAATAATCGAAAAAAGTAACGTAGAGTACCAGCAGGAATATTACCAGCACCAATGTGGTGAAAATAGCATAAAGCTTATTGTCGAATTTAAGGTGCATAAACCAAATGAGTACAATGGCTGCCTTGCAGCCGGCAATAATCATAGCCACCGCAGTGTTGAACGGCCCCATCTCCAGGCTTGTTACGGCCACACTGGCAGCAGTAAGTACCAGTAAGGCCAGCAACACAAATGCATGGCTTTTATAACTTGAAATATGATGTTTTTCCTCGCTCATAACACAAAGGATTTAATGGATTAAGTAAAACAAAGGGAACAGGAAGATCCAGATAAGGTCTACCAGGTGCCAGTAAAGCCCGGTATTTTCCAGCCAGATATAGTCTGTGCTGTGTATCTTATCTTTTCTTATCTGCATCGCTACATAAATAAACAATCCTATGCCTATAAGGATGTGCAGGGCATGAATGCCCGACATTACATAGTATAGCCCGAAAAACAGTGTAGTGCCATGGCCCAGTTCGTGAAGCAGCGCGCTTCCTGGATAGAAGCCATAGTCGATTTTAGCACCCCATTCAAAGTACTTGTTGACCAGAAATACAACCGCAATCAGCAAGGTGATGCCCAATAAGATAAGGGCCAGTTTCTTGTTGCCTTTTTGAATAGCAGAAATGGACATTGCCACTGTGGCAGAGCTTATGAGCAGGATCACTGTGTTGAGGGTACCCATAAAAACATCCAGCTCTTTTCCTCCGAGAAGGAATGCCTCCGGGTTTTTGTACCGGTACACTGCGTACATAAGAAACAGCATGCCAAATAGCAGCAACTCAGTGAAGATAAAAAGCCACATACCCAGCTTATCGCCTTCGTCGTCGCGGTGCACATGTGCAGAGTGTTCAGCGTGTTTTTCCATATCAGCCATTATTTATATTCGTAGGGATGTTCGTTGATAGTGGGTATCTCTTCCCAGTTTTCGAGGGTGGGAGGGGTATCGGTTTGCCACTCCAGCGTAAGGCCACCCCAGGGGTTTTTCTCGGTGGTTTTTTTGCCATGGCGCGCAGAGCGTACCAGGTTGGTAATGATGATCATTGCACCGGCAATCATAAGGATAGCACCCAGCGTACTGATGATGTGTGTGCTGTGAAACTCGGGCAGATAATCGTAATACCTGCGGGGCATGCCCTGCAGGCCCAGCACAAACATGGGCAGGTAAAGGGTAAGGAATCCGCCAAAGAAAGTAGCCCAGCCAATGTTGGCCCAGCCGGCATCGTACATGCGGCCAAACATTTTGGGGTACCAATAGTGCAGTGCTGCCATGAAGGCATAACCTGTACCTCCAAACACGATAAAGTGGAAGTGTGCTACCACGAAATAGGTGTCGTGTACATGCACATTGGTGGCCAGCGAACCCAGCACAAGCCCGGTGAGGCCGCCAATCATGAATACAAAGATGAAAGATGTAGCCCAGTAGAATGGGGTTTGCATATTCAATGAACCTTTGTGCATGGTAGCCACCCAGTTAAAGACCTTTATGGCCGAGGGAATGGCCACCAGGAAGGTGAGGAAGCTGAATGCGTACAAAGCACGCCCGCTCATGCCTGAAGTAAACATGTGGTGCCCCCAAACAAAATAGCCCACAAAAGCAATGGCCAGCGAGGAAAGCACAATGGCTTTGTATCCATAAATTCTCTTTTGCGAAAACACCGGAAGGATCTCGCTGATGGCGCCCATGCCCGGCAAAATCATGATGTAAACAGCCGGGTGCGAATAGATCCAGAACAGGTGCTGATACAGGATGGGGTCGCCACCCAGGCGGGGGTCAAATACTCCTATACCCAGCAATCTCTCCATTACTGTCAATAAAAGAGTGATCCCGATAACGGGTGTGGCAAGTATCTGTATCCAGGCGGTAGCATAGAGGGTCCAGGGGAAAAGGGGCATCTTGAACCAGGTCATGCCAGGGGCACGCATACGGTGTATGGTTACCACAAAGTTGATCCCGGTAAGAATAGATGAAAAACCCAGAATAAAAGCTCCGAAGAGAGCCGGAAGAATATTAACCGGGGTCTGGAATGAATAAGGGGCATAAAAGGTCCAGCCGGTATCGGGCCATCCGCCAATGAACTGCGACGACAATACCACCAATATCCCGATCACATAAACCCACCAGGAGAGCAGGTTAAGACGCGGGAAAGCAACATCCTTGGCTCCAATCATAATGGGAAGGAAGAAGTTGCCGAAAACGGCCGGTAACCCGGGTACTACAATGATGAAAATCATGATAATACCGTGTACCGTAAACATGGCATTATAGGTCTGGGGGCCCATGATGGTATACCCCGGGGCCAGCATCTGCAGTTTCATGAGCAGACCCAGCAGGGCAGCAAGGGAGAAAAACACCAGCATGGTGTAAAGGTATAGCAGCCCTACACGCTTGTGGTCGGTTGAAAGGATCCATCCCAGGATCCCTTTATACTTCCCTTGGTATTCGAGGAAACTCACGTGTTTCGGTGTTGTTGTATCTGACATAGGGATCAAATATAGTTTGAGATTAAATTGTTGATTTTCTTTTGGGTTTTAAAACCAGCACCAGAAACACTACCAGTGCCATAAACAGGATGAGAGTACCCGCCACTCGTGTTACATTGAAAACGTAGGCTTGCCCTTGTGGATCGTAAGAATAGCAGAAAGCCAGAATCCTGCTCATGGAAGGTCCCGATTTGCCTTGTGCTGTCTCTACCACTGCCAGTCGCAGATCCATGGGAAGGAAATAAGTGCCGTGCAGGTAGCGGGTTATTTTTCCTTCTTCACTTACAAAGATAAGGGCAGAAGTATGCATGAAGTCGAGCCCCTGTCTTTTGTAATTAAAGCCCACCGCATTGGTAAGTTTGCGCGAATTGAGACTGTCGGTGGTGAAAAACCGCCAGCCTTCCGGATCAAACTCTTTATTGATAAGCATGTGGTAGCTGTTCTGGTTCGACAGTGCCAGGGTAGAGCCCTCCGTGGGGTCAAAACTAATGTTGAGAATCTGGAAATCCTGCCCCAGCACCAGGTTACTGTTCTGGATTACCTCAGCCACCGAAGTCATAAACGGGCTGCAAATGCCCGGACAACGGTAATACACTATGGCAATGGCCGTGGGCTTGTCGATCAAAGAAAGCATGTTTTCACGCTCTCCCCTTGTGTTGATGATGTAGATGTCATCGGGCAGGTAAGTGTCGAGCCTTTCTACGATACCTATTTCCGGTTCCGGGGCATAGCCCTGTGCAGCCGATTGTTCAAGGGCTGCAGCAGATACCAGTAAAGCAATAACCCAGTGCAAAATATTTTTCATGTTGCTGTCTTTATTGATTTATTCTTTTCGGCGTTTTTAGTTCCTGTTGCCGCAATCAAGTCTTATGTAATTCTTTATAACTCTCAACTCTAAATATGATGATGCAGGCTCTCTTCCAGGAAGGGATGATTTTTGGGAACCAGCGAATGTTTAGCCAGTGCCATAAATGTAGCGCCAAGGTACAAGCCGGCATAACCCAACCAGGTGCCTATTTCGAGCCATCCAAACTTCATGGGGCCATAAGCGCCGGGCATGATCTGCACGAAAATACTGATCCATAAACCCACAATCAGCAGTGTGCTGATGCTAAGCAGAACCATTGGTTTTTTTCCAATGTCATCGGCCATCATAACGATAAATGGGATTGCAAAATTCACAATAAGTTCGGCATAGAACAGAAACTGCCATTCTCCCAGGAAGCGTGGTTTGTAATACACTGTCAGTTCAGGGATGTTGGCATACCAAAGGATCAGGAACTGCATGAACCAGAGGTATCCGAAAACGATACTGAAGCGGAACAGGTAGCGCGCCAGGTCGTGGAAGTGAGCGTCATTTACCTTGGCAAAGTAACCCTGCGACCTCAGGAAAAGTACCATCAGAATGATAGCCGCCGAGCCATAATACATACTCAAGACCATGTTGCGAAATCCAAACAGGGTGCTGTACCAGTGTGAGTCGATGGTCATGATCCAGTCTTTGGAGGCAAAGGAAAAGAAAATGGCTCCGATAAAAATAAATACCTGGGCATAATAGCGGCTTTTCTCGTGGTAGCGAATATCTGCATTCTGGTCTTCCAGGCGGGCATATTTGCGAAGCATCCAAGCTGCCAGCAGGAAAATGGCGAAATACATCACGATACGTATCATGAAAAAAGGTACATTCAGGAACGGAGCTTTGTGGGCAATGAGTTTATCTGTTTCGGTAATGCCAGGCTGAGCCCATTCATACACCTGGGGTAGTCCGAAATACATAAGCACCATCAGCACTGCACCTATGGGCAGAAACGCCCCCAGGGCCAGCGGAATACGCTGCAGCATGGCCGACCAGCCCGAATTGGTGATATACTGAATGCTGTAAAACAGCAGGGCGCCCATGGCCAGGGTAATGAAGTAATAGTTGTTGAGCAGAATATTGTTCCAGGTGCGTTGGGTGTCGGTAAGAAAACCCGCTGCCAGGGCAATAATTCCAATGATGATAAGTCCTGCAAAGAGCAGGTTCATATTCTTTCGGGGTGCGAATGTTGTTTCCATCTGTGCAGGGTTTATTGCTTTTCCTGAATAATATTTTCTATGAATGCAACGATCTTCCAGCGTTGCTCGGGGCTGATGAGTGAGCCGTGTTCTCCCATAACGCCCCATCCGGCGCTAATTACGTGATACAGCTCGCCGGAAGGTTGGTTTACAATACGCTCATCGAGCAGGCTTGTAGGCGGAATAACATATTTGCCACTGGTATGCAGCCAGCCTTGTCCATCGCCTTTTGTGCCATGGCATTGTGCACAGAAGATCCTGTAAAGCTCTTTGCCTTCTTCCAGCATTTGGGTATTGATGGCAAGGGGATTTCGCAGGTTTTTTCCTGCCAGATCCCGCCCCTCAAAGTCAGCACTGTAGGGGTAAGGCTGCATATGACGCGGTACGGTGCCCTCCACGGGTTTGCGCATAGTACGGCCATCTTCCATGGCAGGGTTTTCCGACCAGGTTTTATAATCATATCCGTGGGCCATATCCGGAAAGTATTCATAGCCTTTGTCTTCCCGGCTGCGGTCGCAGGAGGCCAGTGTAAGCAGAAATACTGCCACAAGGGAAAGATTAAGAAGCGAACGTACGGTAGTGGGTAAACTCATCATCTTGTTATACTTGTTGTTTGTTTTTCTTTTTCTTTGTAATTGCATCCTGGTTTGTCAGGGCTTAAGCTCCATTTCACTGATCTCCTCGGCGCCATCCTCCCTGAGCCAACCCTTAATCTCCTCCGGGTTGTAGTTCTGGTCCAGTACAAGGTAGAAGGAATCGTCGGTTGCATCTTCTCTGATGTTTTGTGCTGGTTTTCCAGGGAAGATAAAGCTTCGGCCATGGAAAGTAAGTACCGAAAGGATGGTGGTAAGTAATATGCATGCCAAAAACATAATCACCACCATGGGGGGGAAGCTAAAGATCGGTTTTCCACCATAAGAAATGGGGTAATCGATCACCGATGTGTAATAGATAAAGCTGAATGCGGCAACTAAGGCAAAAATGCCATACAGTACCGATGCATAGGGCAGGCGCGACTCACGGGTAACCTTCTTGAGGATATCGTGGGTGGCAAAAGGACCATAAACATCCAGTATGTTTACCTTTTGTGTCTTAAGCCGTGTGAGGGCTTTTGCCAGCAGGGCTTCATCCCTGAATTTTGCAACAATATTTTTGGGAACCATAGGATTTATTTTTTCAGTTTCCGTTTTTTTTATCTCTGAGCCTCTGTCCCTGAAGCAGTTTGCCTGGGGCCGATGGTCTGCAATAATTAGTTTCCTTCCTTTCTGAAGGCTTTTACCTCATTGATGGCAATGATGGGGATATAACGAATAAACAGCAGCATTCCGCAGATGAAAATCCCAAACGTACCCACATAAATACCAATATCTACCAGGGTGGGAGAGTAGGCTGTCCAGCTTGAAGGCAGGAAGTCTTCGGCCAGCGAAGATATCAGGATGATAAATCGCTCGAACCACATCCCGATGTTGATTATAATGGATACAGCAAACAGTATCCATACATTTCGGCGTGCTTTTTTAAACCAGAATACCTGCGGAGCAATGGCATTACAGAAAACCATTATCCAGAATGCGGTGCTGAACGAACCGGTCATACGGGCATTGAAGAAGGTATAGAGTTCGTAATCCACCCCTGAGTACCAGGCAATGAATATTTCGATGGCATAGGCAAGCCCGATAACCAGCGAGCCGAATTTGAGCACATTGGCTATGGCATCTATATGCTTATTGGTAATGTATTGTTTGATGTCGAAGGCTTTGCGCATAAGCAGCATAATGGTAAGTACCATGGCAAAGCCTGAGAAAATAGCCCCCACGAAGAAGTAGGGAGGCAAAATGGTGGCATGCCATCCTGGTAATATTGACACAGCAAAGTCGAGGGCAACAATGGTGTGAACCGAAATTACCAGGGGTGCTGCCAGCCCACCCAGAATACGGGTAAGTGTTTCGTAGCGGTTGTAGGTAATCATCGAGCCATTCCAACCCATGCTGAAGAATCCATAGAGGGCTTTGCCAATTTTGCTTTTTGATCTGTCGCGAAGGGTGGCCAGATCGGGTACCATTCCAAAATACCAAAGGGTAATAGACATGAGCAGATAGGTGCTGATGGCTACCACGTCCCACAGCAGGGGTGAATTGAAGTTTACCCACAGCAATCGGGTGTTGGGGTAAGGCAGGATGAAGAACGCCAGCCATGGACGACCCATATGAATAAGCGGAAACAATCCGGCACACATTACGGCAAACACCGTCATGGCTTCAGCAGTACGGTTGATGGAAGCTGCCCAGCGCTGGCGGAATACCAGAAAGAAGATGGTGAAGGCGGTGCCGGCATGCCCGATACCAATCCACCAAACGAAGTTGATGATGTCCCATCCCCAGGCTACACTGTTTGTGAGGCCCCAGGTACCCAGGCCCTGGCTCAGCGACATGTAAAAGGCCCAGCCGCCATAAGCCAGCATGAGGGTTCCCAGCCCCATACCTACCAGCCACCACAGGGGAAGGGTATTTTCTCCGGGGGCAACCAGATCACGGGTAATCTCATTGTTGCTTTTAGAGGCCGCAACCATGGGCCATCTGATGCTACTCGTTATCATGTGTGTAAGGTTATTTGTATGCTGTTTGTTTTTTCAAAGGTGTGAGGTATGAGGCGTGAGGTGTGGGGTTTTCTTTTTTCAACCCTAACCTCAACCTTAACCTTAACCTTTCGTATTTCTTATTTTGGTTAAATACCCAACGGTGGGTAGTGTATGCAGTTCTTCCAGCAGATGGTAGTTGCGTGGGTCCTTTACCAGCTTTGCAACACGGCTGTTGGGGTCGTTGAGATCGCCAAACACCAAAGCCTGCGATGGGCATGAAGAGGCGCATGCCGGAACAATATCACCATCCTGCAGCTTACGTCTTTCGTTCTTGGCTTTCAACTTGCCCTCCTGGATACGTTGTATACAGAAAGAGCATTTCTCTACCACTCCACGCTCACGCACTGTAACATCAGGATTGAGTACCATGCGTCCCAGTTCTGAGTTCATGTTGAAATCGAACCTGTCGTTCATAGCATACCGGAACCAGTTGAAACGGCGTACTTTGTAGGGGCAGTTATTGATACAGTATTTGGTTCCCACACAACGGTTGTATGCCATCTGGTTGATGCCTTCGTGGCTATGGTTGGTTGCCGATACCGGGCAAACGTTCTCGCAGGGAGCATTGTCGCAATGCTGACACATCAGGGGCTGATATACCACGCCAGGGTTTTCTGCATCGCCGGTGTAGTAGCGGTCAATGCGCATCCAGTGCATGATACGGCGGCGACGTACTTCGTCTTTCCCAACCACAGGGGTGTTGTTTTCGGCCTGGCATGAGATCACACACGTACTGCAACCGGTACAAGCATTCATATCCACCATGAGGGCCCAGTGGTGTCCTTCAAATTTTTGCTCAGGGTACAAAGTAACCATGTGCTTGAGGTGGTAATCGCGAATCTCATTGCCGGCTTTAGGGCTTTGCTGATATTTATCGAGGGTCGACTCTCTTACAATATGGCGACCTTCCATGCTGTGATGGGTCTGGGTACGGGCAAACTCGTAACCACTGCCGGTTTTTTCCCAGTTTGTAATGTTCCAGGAGAAAGGCTGGGTGTTGAGAAGACGGAAGGCATTTACACCTACCTGTTCGGCACTCTTGCCGGCATACTCTCTGCCATAGCCCAGGGCCAGGGTAAAGCACTGGTAGGCTTGTCCGGGTTGTATCAATACCGGAACTTCAAGGTTGTTGAGGCTAACTTTGTCGCCATCTTTCAGTCCGTGTTCCTGTGCAAAGCGGGGAGATACGGCAGCAAAATTATCCCAGCACACTTTGGTTACCGGATCGGGCAATTCCTGCAGCCACGGGTTGTTGGCATAGGCTCCATCGGCAACATTCACATTTTCAACTACCATAAACTGAACTTCCGATGCCTGTGCTGTTTGGCTTTTGAGTTTTGATACTGCTTCGGAGGCCGTTTCTGTGCGAAGGTTTGCTGCAAAGTTGCGGGTTTCGTTGTTTTCGAATACACCAGCTTGTAATGTATTGACCCAGAACTGTTCAAAATCAGGATGCTGATTTTGAGTGGGGAACCATACCCTGCGTGCAAACTGTTTGATGTATGCATGATAATCTGTATCCATATCCAGCCATGCCAGAAGAGATGATTGAAACTGGCGGGTATTGAAAATGGGTTGCATAACGGGTTGTATAAGGGCATGCGTACCCCAGGCGGGCATAGCTTCTCCCCACGATTCCAGGTAGTGGTTGTCGGGTAAAATGTAGGCGCATGCTTTTGCCGTTTCATCTTTGGCAGTGGCAAAAGATACCGATACCGGCACTTTTTGCAGGGCATCTCTCATGCGGTCTGCATGCTGATGGTTGTACAAGGGGTTGGATTTGTAAAACAGCACCATTTCTGCATTCCCTTTTTCCATCTCTTCTATCATTTGGCCAAAGGCTTCGGGGTTGCCATGGCCCATGTTGAGGGGTTTGCGGTTGTCGAGGGTATTGCCATAGGCTTCGGCCATGCTGTTGATGGCATTGATCAGCACCTGTGCCTGCAGATTATTGTGCCCGCAAACCACAATAGCTTTGCCTTTGTGAGCCAGAATTTCTTGTGCCAGCTGGCGTGTATCGAATTGGGTAGAGGGTGAACTGAAAACAGGATTGCCGGTGAGAGAGGCCATTTCGTTGTACAGCTCCATAATGATCTCCAGCTCCTCTGAAGGTTTTACCGCAACACGTTGATCGGCATTGGAGCCGGTAACAGACATCCCCGCTTCGAAATGAATATGCCGCGACATGGTTTGCTTCTCTTCAGATACCCGGCGTGTTTTTGCATATCGATGAGAGAAGCTTACCGGAGCCAGCCATGTGGCAAGAAAATCGGCACTGAAGCTTACAATCAGATCGGCTTTGTCGAATCGATAATCGGGTATGGCATCTGCCTGGAAGCTTAACTGGTGAGCCTGGCGGATGGCTTCATAACCCACAGCATCCCAGCTGATCCATTGGAGAGCAGGATATTTCTGCTGCAGGTTAGTGATGATTTCGTGGGTGGTACGGCTCAAGATACCAGGAGTTACCAGGTAGCATTTTTTGCCTTTTTCTGCTGCCCGAAGCAGTGTGTCTTTGATGGCACTGTCAGCTTCATCCCATGCCACTTTCTCTCCATTCAGGGTAGGGTATTTGTAGCGGGCGCCGTCATCATACAAGCTTAAAACCGAGGCCTGCACAATGGCATTGGTACCACCACCGGTAAAACTGCACAAGTCGTTTCCTTCAATTTTGATGGGCCTGCCATCGCGACTTTTTACCAGCACGCTGCAAAACCGGTTTCCGTCAACAAAACTGGAGGCGTACCAGTTGGCTTTGCCCGGGGTAAGCGTTTCGGGCTGATGCAGGTAAGGGATGGCTTTTTTTACAGGGTTTTCGCATGCCGACAATACGGCGGCAGAGAAGAAACTTATGCCGCACCATTTCAAAAAATCGCGACGTGAACTGGATTTGTCGTTGGCTTCATTGGCCAGGATCTCCATCATCGATGACTCCTGTTCTTCTTTGGGCGGCTGATAGTCGGCCCGGGTTTCTTCGATGCTTTGCCAGTATTTTTTTTCCATTGATAGTATGTTGTTTATGGCTTATTCTTAGAGATAAAGGGGGTGCCAGACAGTGCATTCAGATGGGTTGTCCGGGCAGCTGGTATAAATTAATAGTGACAACTCATGCAGTCTTCGCCACCGAGGTCGGCAGCTGTTACTGCATCAATCTCTCCATTGCGTATTTTCTCATGCAACCTTTCATAGATTTCAAAATAGGGGTTGTCGAGGAAGTCTACATTGTTTTCACGGTGGCAGGTAAGGCACCATCCCATGGAAAGGTCTTCTACCTGTTTCAGGATATGCATGGTCTCTACCTGTCCGTGGCACTCTGAGCAGTCAAGTTTCCCGGCATTTACGTGCTGTGCATGGCTGAAAAAGCTGTGATCGGGCAGTTTATGTATGCGAATCCATTCAATGGGTTCGCCCGTTTCGGCAGCACGATGGATCTTATTGATCTCAAAACGACCACTGTTGGCTCCATTGCGTACCACATTATGGCAGTTGAGGCAAACGTTGTTGGAAGGGAAGTTGGCTGTAAGGCTGTAATCGGCTGTAAAGTGGCAGTACCTGCAATCGATCTCGTTTTCTCCTGCATGTATCAGGTGCGAGAACTTGATGGGCTGATCGGGTGCGTACCCCTGGGTGCGGCCCAGAGCCTGAGCTTCTGTCATGGCAAATTGCCCATGAACGGCAATACCCACCAAAAGAATTGCAATATGGATACCTTTGAATTTGATCTTACGGGTAATAAGCAGATCAATGAGTGCCAGCAGCATCAGGGCTCCCAAGCCCCAAAAAATAAAGGCCCTCACAGGATATGCTTGCAATTCCCCGGGGCCTTGTTCCAGAAGTACCATGTAGTAGGCTTCCAGTAAATGTTGTTCCTCCTGGTTGATGTTCATTCCGGCATGATCTTCCATCATGCGTGCAGAAACAGGATTGTTCATCAGATCCATAATGGAGTAATCGGGTGTGAGGCTCCACAGTTTGGCCATCTCCCATGCCGCAGGGTTCCAGTTGATGTCGTGCTGGGGTTTGGTGTAATGGCAGGATGCACAATCGTGCTGCCCACTGCGAAATGGCACCAGTCCTTTGAATAATCTTTCTCCTCTTCTTTTTTGCTGCGAGGTGTATTCTCCCCTTACGAACAGGGGCTCTGGGTCCTCCTCTGCAAGTACCTCGTCTGGCTCCTCTTGTGGGCTACCATCCTCTGAGGCGATAACTTCCTCTACCGTTGTTTCTTGCAGGGTATCGGTAACCTCTTCACCCCTTAGGGAGCGGATAGAGAGCAAGGTACAAATAACCAACAAGCTGATCATAACCATAGGCCACGACCCGATTCGTAGAGTCTTGATTGATGTTTTTAGCAGGTTTTTCTTCATGTGCTGAGAGTATTTTCACTTTTTTTTTGAAAAATCGTTGCAGATTTGGTGTGCCGACATTTCGGAATTCCAATGCTTAAATGCTGACAATCTGGTTTTTGCAAGTGAAAGAGCGTAGGCTGTACACGCAAAGGTTTTGATTTTCAGTAGATGTGGCTAAATTATAAAAAAAATAATCCGATGCAACCTGCATACCTTATTCATAATGTTTCAAAATAAAGGTGATGGGTTGTATGCATTTGCAAGGACGTTGACAGTGGCCCATGCTTTTTAATCAGAAATAGACAACGGTATTTCTTTTGGGAGGTATTTTTATTGTCATGAAACTGACCCCTCCCATGGCATGACAGGTATTGCAGCTTGCTGTCAGGTTTGTGAAAGCCGCCATAAACACTTCGGGGTTGGCCTCCTCAATTGCCTTCTCCATTTGCGGAAGAGCTTGCTGCATAAATTGTTGTGCCGATTGTTTGCGCTCGGGGCGTCTTATAAAGCCCTGATCCATGGCTTCTTCTATATGCTCACGCTGATACTCGGCATATTCCCAGTTCTGATCCATACCTGCCCAATAGAGCTCATGGTACCGATAGGCGGTTTCCATCATAGTACGGCTGAATCCCTGAAATTGTTCTTCTATATTATCAAGAATCTCTTCCCTGGTTTCGCCCAACCATTGGGTTTCGAAGGTGGTTTGTTGTGTTGTTTGCTGGCAGGCCTGAAAAGTAAAAACCAGCATTAATACCGGAAAAGAAAAAAGTACAATTTTTCGCATAACTTGTTGTGTTTTTGTTTCTGCGAATATATGCCAAATTGCTAAAATCTTCCGGTGAAAAGGGCTTTTGATGCGCTATTTGAAATAATTCTAAATAAAAACACGCTGTGATTTTCTGAGAAATGCCAGCATCAAGTCAGGTTTTATTTCTTTAAAATATTGATTTTTTCAGGATTGGGTTTGAAAAAGCATTGTTGTGGATTACATGAAGAGGTAGGGGGTGCATAAATGATAATTTCCGAACTCTCACCTGAAGATTCAATACGACAAGTAAGTTCCTTATACTCTCCCAGGAATTTCTCCTTTACAATAGTGCCGCAAGAGCATCCTTCACCGCTCGATTGCAAGGATATTTCTTCGGGACGGATGGAAATTATTACTTCTTTCCCCACATCTTGTTCCGGTATTGAGGCAGGGAAGAAACCAATCGGGGTATGTAAACCATCTTTTTCTGTTCTGGCTTTCAGGAAATTACTCCTTCCAAAGAAGTCCGAGACATATTCATTTACTGGTTGAGAATAAATTTGTTGCGGGGTGCCCCATTGCAGTGCCTTTCCTTTTTGCATTACTACAACCTGATCGGCAATGGTCATAACATCTTTGGTATCGTGAGTAACAAAAATAGCAGTAGCAGATGTTTTGCGGATAATCTGGCTGATATCTTCGCGCATCTGGGTTTTGCGCATACTATCTATATTGCTGAAAGGCTCATCGAAAAGGATCAGTTGGGGTTGGGGTGCAAGTGCCCTTGCCAGTGCCACCCTTTGTTTTTGCCCGCCAGAGAGCTGATGAGGATATCTTTTTTCCAGCCCTTGTAGTCCGCTCAATGCCATAATCTCTGCAATGCGCTCTTCTGCCTGCCGGCCCGGTATCCTGAACAATCCAAAACGGATGTTTTCCCATACAGTTTTGTGGGGAAACAGTGCATAATCCTGGAAAACAATCCCCACTTGCCGCTGCTGTGGTTCAACGAATTGTCCCTCACCGGCAACATTTTTTCCGTTCAGCCAGATGGATCCCGTATCTGGAGTTTCAAAACCTGCAATCATCCGTAAGATGGTGGTTTTACCGCAGCCGCTTTCGCCCAGCAGTGCAACAATATGCCCCGGCTTTACCTCCAGGTTAAACTCTGAAACTGCCCACTCTGCAGATCCTTTGAATTTTTTGCCAAGATTTTTTATTTCCAGAATATTCATTTTGCTGTTTTTTACTTCGTTTGTAAACCGGCTGGCAGTTAGTTGTTTCTCACCTTTGCGTTTGCCTTACATCTGCTGTTTGATAATGGCAGCTGTGCTGCTGATGAAGGCCTGTGGCCAGGCTGTTTTTTAATCTTTTTTCCCCATAAAACGGTTAAGAACAGCAACGGGCACAAGGCCTACCAGCACAATGATAAGTGCTGCAGGCGCGGCCTCTGCAATTCTTTCATCAGAAGCAAACTCGAAAGCCCTGATGGCCAGTGTGTCGAAATTAAAGGGGCGTAGTATCAGAGTAAGAGGTAATTCTTTCAGAACATCAATAAACACAAGCAGTACCGCACTGATGATACCTCCCTTGAGTAACGGGATCTGGATGTTTGCCAGGGTTTTCAGTCCGGAAGCACCCAGCGAGCGGGAGGCTTCATCCACTGAACGTGGAATTCTTTCCATACCACTGTCAATACTGTTGTAACCCACAGCCATGAAACGCACCACATAGGCAAAAACCAGAGCGAGCCAGGTTCCGGTCAGGGCAATTCTCAGTCCACCGGTATTCAGGCTGGCAAGGTATCCATCCAGCCACAAAAAGGGTATCAGAATACCTATGGCTACTACTGCACCGGGCAAGGCATAACCCAGGGTAGCTGTTCGGGCCAGAAACTTCATCAGGGTGGAAGGAAAGCTTCTGAGCGCAAAGGCAATCATCAGAGCGAGTATTCCTACGGCAACCGAAGCCATGGCCGCAAGCAAAAAGCTATTGCCGATCAATTGTACAAATCGTGGGTCAATTACCTGATGCGCTGTGAGGCTGCTCCAGTAAAGGAGCATACCAACAGGGATAAGGAAGCCCAGCATAAGCGGAATCATACACCATATCCAGGCAGCTAAGCCATGGAAAGACTTCAGAGTGGTGGGTTTTACCGGGCGGTAAGAGCTTCCCAGGGTATCGTATCGCATCTGGCCGCGCTGAAAGCGTTCCAGGAGGATCAGGGCCAGAACAAAGATCATCAGGTAAGCCGAAAGTTTCAATGCACTCTGTGGGTGCGAAAAGGCAAACCATGCAGTGAAAATACCTGTAGTAAAAGTCTCCACGCCAAAATACCGTACCAGACCATAGTCGTTTAATACTTCCATCAATGCCAGAGATATACCCGCCACAATGGCAGGGCGTGCCAGGGGAAGTGCTACCTGAAAGAAGATTTGGCCCGGCTTTTTACCAAGTGATGCGGCAACCTCAAACAGTGCCGACGACTGTCTGTTAAAATAGGCACGGGTGATAAGAAAAACATAGGGGTACAAGGCCAGGGAGAAAATGAAAACTGCACCGGGGAGCGATAATACATCAAAAAAAAGAGATTGCCCCGTGTGTATTCCCAAGTGATTGCGAGCAAATACATAAACCGGTGAAGTGTAATCCAGTATTCCGGCCCAGGTAAATCCGCCAATATAGGCAGGCAGTGAAATGGGCAGAACAAGAGCCCAGGAAAAGAAACGACGACCCGGAAATTTGTACATGCTTACCAGCCATGCTGTGCTTACCCCCATAATAAAGGTTAGCGCGGCTACTCCCAGCAACAGCCATGTAGTGTTGATAAGGTAAGTAGGCAGCAGGCTGTACATGATATGCTGCCAGGTGGGCCCTCCTTCTGTAAATATGTTGGAAAATACAATGATCAGTGGCAGAGAAATGAGCAAGGCTGCAATTAAAGCAGCCCAAACCCAACCACTTTGCAACTGTCTGCTTACATGGATTGAAAGAAGAGGAACTCCAGGTTTAATCATGTTTTTTTTAGTGCCAACCGGCCTGGTTAAAGATAATCATTGCCTGATGCAGGTGCTGGCCCAACTGGTCCAGGGGTAATGTATCGGCCTTAAATGTTCCCCATTGTTGCAACAATTCGGGCCATTCCACCTCTTCATGCACAGGATACTCAAAATTCTCTTCGGCAAATACACGCTGGGAGGCAGGGCTCAGCAGAAACTCTATAAGCTGCTGTGCATTGCTTTTGTTGGGGGCATGTGCTGTTATGGCTATACCGCTGATATTGATGTGCGAGCCACGATCCTGCTGATTGGGAAAAAATATTTTCATACGAGAGGCAATGTTACGTTCTTCCGCGTTGGGCGAGTTTAGCAGCAGCCCCATATAATAAGTATTTACAATGGCTGCATGGCCAACTCCTGCAGCAATGGCTTTTACCTGGTCGCGGTCGTTGCCCCTGGGGGTTTGCGCCATGTTTGCAACCAGTCCACGGGCCCATTGCAAAGCCTGCTCTTCACCCAAAGCAGCCAGGAGGCTTGCCATAAGGGTTTGATTGTAGTGGTTTTGCGAAGAGCGCACCAATATGCGTCCTTTCCAGTGGGGCTGGGTAAGAGCTTCATAGGTAGACAGCTCAGCCAGATCTACCAGGTCTGGGTCATATACAATTACCCTTGCCCTTTTGGTAAAACCTGTCCAGTAATGCTGACTGTCGCGCAAGTAGGCGGGCACCCATTGACTGATTTTTACAGGATCCATGGGCTGCAAAAGACCCTTCTCCCCGGCATGTATCATACGACCTGCATCGGCAGTGATAAAAAGATCGGCCGGTGAGTTGCTCCCCTCCAGTTCAAGACGGTTGATGAGCTGGTCGGTATCGGCCTTTACAAGGTTTACACGAATACCTGTTTGGCGGGTAAACTCCCTGAAAAGCTCTTCATCGGCCTGGTAATGCCTGCCTGAGTAAATATTGACCACCTCCTGATCACTTGAGCAGGATAGTAATGTGAAAAGTGAAACAAAAAGGAATAGTGTCAGTGAAAGAGTACGCATATCTATTAGTTTTTGGCAAAATTAATAAGATTAAGTCTAAATAAAAATAGCAATTCTTGCAAATAAGCATTGGGGTGCTAGTATGCGTTTAAATTGTGGAGTAATAGGAGCCAACTAACCTTTCCTAAGTGAAAGTCAATCTGTTTGATAGTATGTTGGTTTCAAATTGATTGACTGCCTGAGAATTAATATTATTGCAGCCTGCAAGGGCCTGATCAAAAACACCAGGGCCACTTTGTGAAGCTGCAATAAATGGCTTTTCCACCCTACAGGTAAGTATCCTGAAGGTATTATGATAGATACGGCAAAACCACCCGAACTGAGGGTGGTTTTGTTTTCTTATTTAACAGGTAGGAGTTGAGTGCCTGGATATTGAGTGCCTTAATAGAAGAAAAATCTTGCCTTGCGATTCATTCCCAAATGTTGAAAAATGAAAGAATAAATATAAGCCTCCTGATCAAGATGATCATTCCAGATAGAACTGCCACTGTGTCCGGAATTTTGCTGAAAATACAGAACAACAGGTCTGTCGGGGGACATCTGTTCCTGAAGACGAGCCAAAAATTTAAAAGAGTGAAAGGCAAGTACCCTGTCATCGTTGGCTCCGGCCACTAATAGGGTAGTGGGATAATTTACGTCTTCACGAATATTGTGGTAGGGTGAATAAGATCTGAGGTTCACAAAATCAATTGAGTCGTTTACATTGCCAAATTCTTCTTCATAGACATAACCAATGTTGAACAAGTGATATCTGAGCATGTCGAATGCTCCTGCAGTGGAAACCACTACTCTGAATAAATCGGGTCTTTGTGTCATGGCGGCACCTACAACCAACCCTCCATTTGATCCTCCCATTGCTGCAATTCTTTCTGGGCGGGTATATTTATTAGAAATCAGGTATTCTGCAGCAGCTATAAAATCATCAAATGTATTTTGCTTATTAAGTCTCCGACCCATTTCATGCCATTGGGGAAACTCACCACCTCCTCGCAGTGCAGGAGTAGCAAGAACACCTCCGTTTTTAAGGAAAATCAGATTTGCAACATTGAAAAATGGCCGCATACTTATCCCAAACCCCCCGTATCCATAAAGTATGGTAGGATTATCTCCATTCAATTTGATATTTTTTTTGTGGGTTAAGTACATTGGGATGAGGGTGCCATCGGCAGAAGGATACCAAACCTTTTGCGTAGTAAGATCATTGACATCAAAATAGGCATAGGTAGGGCTCAATTGTTTTCGCTCAAGATTTTCCATATTAATCATAAAAAAGCCGCTGGGGCTGAAAAATGAATGGAAACTGTATATGGCAATATTGTCGTGGATAGATCCGGAAAAATCCGAAAACTCGTAGCCTTCAGGGATGCTCCAGGCGGTGAGCTCCTCTCCCTGGTCATTGGATATTAAGGCAAAAGACTGTTGTCCATTGTTGTAAATGCGGATAATGTTGTTGCCCAGCATTTTCACATATTCCAGCATCTCGATAAATGGGGGAATGAAAATGTCAAAGGTATTTAGTTTATTAGGATCGTAACTGAAAATTGCCCCGTTAGGTGCATGTTTATTGGTCCAGACCAGAAGTTTGCCTCCCGACTCCCCAATAACATTAAAATAGTTGAGGTTATTGGGGTCTTCCCGGATAAAAGGTCGAAAAGTTTCCCCCTCCCTTAAAGGTAGATTTCTTAGTGAAACTGCATTAAATTCCTGATTGAGAGTTGTTTCTGAATGATACAAAACAAGATACTTTGCCTCAGGAGTTACTTCAAACGAAAAAACGTCAAATTCCTTCCCGGGGTAATAGATTAAAAGATCATCCGATTGCTGGGTTCCAAGTTTGTGATAGTAGAGTGCGGGTTTTGAGATCAATCCTGTGAACGACTCTCTCGTATCCTCAACTTCATAGCGAATGTAAAAAATCCCATTCTCAGACCAATGTATCGGACTGTACTTTACATGCTCAATTCTGTCAGCAAGAAGCTCCTGGTTTTGCATGTCAAAAAACCTGATGGTCTTCCAGTCCGATCTTCCATCTGATAAAATAAGGGCGAGGTGTAAACCATCCTGCGAAAGTCTAAAGTTGTCGATGCTGATGTTACGACCTTGTCTCAGGCTGTTTGGATCAAACAGTTTTGTAGGTGTTCGGTTAAGCCTTTCCTGATAATAAAGAACCGGAGAATAGCGCGGGTCTTCAATCCTAAAATGAAAGAAGTATCTTCCCTGTTTTATAAGAGGTTTGTAATGGATACTTGAATTCAGCTCCAGGGAGTTTTTCATATGTCTGAATGTCTTACCCCTTTGAGTTTTTGAGAATTTCATTTGCTCTTTAAGCCACAACTGAGTGTCTTCACTAAAAGGGTTTTCGAGCCATCTGTAGGGGTCTTCAATTACTTCTCCCCAAATTGTATCCTTTATTTCAATCTTCATGGCCGAATACAAGAATAATCCCCGGGAAGATGAGCAGCCATGAAAAAGAATGGAAAATCCAGTAAAAAGCAGAATAACACTGAAAAGGATGACAGATACTTGCGTGAACTTCTTTAGAGAACAGCATTGGAGAAGCTTGTTCGAAAACTTTACATGCATAGATGTAGCTTTGATGGGTTTTGTTTTTTTATTAATCTCATTCAGAATGGATTAATGCTTTTTGCTGGTTTGATTTACATATGATTAAAACGTTGTAAAGATAATTTTTTTCAGTTCCAGTGATGAAAACAAGATGGTTTTTTTTACTCCACCACCAACCTCTTTCTTAGCTCCATGGTTTCACGCAGCCGGTATATAGCACGGCGTGCCTGGTAGAAATCAAGGGTTTGATCGCCATCGGAGAATGCCTTGGGTGGGCATTCATGTATTTCGATCAATACACCATCGGCACCGGCCATTACGGAGGCCAGGGCCAGAGGCTCTACATAGTTGCGTATGCCCACACCATGAGAGGGGTCGCTGAATACAGGCAGATGGCTCTTGTCGCGCAGGTAAGGGATGGCGTTCAAATCCATGGTGTTGCGGTACGACTTTTCAAAAGTGCGGATGCCTCGCTCGCACAGGATGATGTTTTCGTTGCCATTGGAGAAAATGTACTCGGCAGAAGCCAGAAACTCATCCAGTGTGCCCGACATGCCCCTTTTGAGCAGCACAGGTTTGCCTGCCTTGCCCAGCTCGTCAAGCAGGTTATAATTCTGGGAGTTGCGGGTGCCCACCTGGAAAACATCCACATACTCATACATTTGCTCTATCTGAGATACCTGCATCACCTCACTAACTACTTTAATGCCATTTGCACGGCAATGTGCAGAAAAGAATTTCAATCCTTCGATGCCCAGGCCCCGAAATGAATAGGGCGAGCTGCGGGGCTTGAAAATTCCTCCCCGCATAAACCGGATGTTGTTTTCCTTCAGGAATTCAACGGTACGGATAACCTGCTCCTCGTTTTCTACCGAACAAGGACCCATTACAATGGTCAGGTCATTGCGCGATATCGTAGTGCCATCCTCAAATCGAACCTCCGTATCGTGTACCTTCCATTTGCGCGAAACCAGTTTGTTGGCATCTTCAACAATATGGATATCTCTTACGCCGGGCAGGCTGCCGAAGTATCGGATGTCGGTTTCCTGCCTTCCGTTACAGATAAGATATTTGCCTTGCCGGGTTTCCACAAGGCTGGCTTTAAAGCCAAAGCTTTTAAGTTCCTTGAAAATGTTGTCCAGAGTCGGATCTGCAAGGTTTTCCTGGAGTTGGATTAGCATACTATGAGGTATTGGGTTTTGTATGGGATTATTAGTAATGTTAAGAGGGCTGGGTTATGCCAGTCCCAGGTCTGCCAAAAGCCAGTCAAATGCTTTTGCAGGGTCGGGGGTTTGAGTCAGCTTTTTCAGGAAGGCAGAGCCGCAAATGGCACCATGCAGGTTTTTCCATGCCAGTTGAAGGGTTTGCGGATTGTGGATGCCAAAACCTCCTATCAAAGGGTTTTGCAACTCCATAGCCATGAGCCTTTCGAAGTATTTTTGCTGTGCAGCACCAAAATCCTGTTGCTGGCCTGTGATGGCTGCCGAGCTTACCACGTAAATGAACGCATCCGATAGCTGATCGATCTTACGGATCCGCTGCTCAGAGGTTTGAGGGGTGATAAGGAATACCGGGCTGATGTTGTTTTCCTGAAAGAGCGACTGGTATTCCTGTTCATATTCTTCCAGGGGCAGATCGGGCAGGATAAGCCCGGAGGTACCGCATTGGGCAGCTTCTTTCAGAAACCGTTCAAAACCATATTGTAATACAGGATTCAGATAGCCCATCAGCAGGATGGGGATGTGAAGCCTGCTGCGAAATTCCTGAAGCTGCTCCATCAGCAAGCCTATGTGCATGCCGTTGGCAATGGCCACACTGCTGCTTTGTTGTATTACAGGCCCGTCGGCAAGCGGATCGGAATAGGGCATGCCTACCTCCAGGAAGTCTATCCCGGCGCGCTGCGCAGCATCTATGATGCCTTGGGTGCTGTACAGATCAGGATATCCTGCTGTAAAGAACAGTGACAAAAGGTTTTTATTTTTCCTCTGAAACAATTGCTGTATAGCGTTCATTTGATAATTGTTTGGTTTGATACTTATCTGAATGTGCTGATTTTTTGATCTAAGCTCCCGCTTTTACGCCCTGCAGCAAGATTACTGTCATGTGTTCCGGCGGCTTTCGAAGGCTTTAAGTTTCTGACGTAGTTTGCTCACTTGACAAAGTGTTGCTGATAAGTTTGCAAATCTTTATCTCCTCGTCCTGATAGGCAAACGACAACCACATCAGACTTGCTGAGTGTAAGTTTGGGTAGCACTGCCAGTGCATGTGCTGTTTCCAGGGCAGGAATAATACCTTCTGTTTGTGAAAGCATTTGAGCTGCCTTCAGGGCTTCCTGATCGGTAATGGGCAGGTAGTGAGCCAGTTTGCTCTGGTGCAAATGGGCATGGAGGGGTCCAATGCCGGGGTAGTCGAGGCCTGCAGAAACAGAATGCGCTTCCATGATCTGCCCGTCGGAGGTTTGCATCAGCAAGGTTTTACAGCCATGGATAATTCCGGGGCTTCCCCTGTAAAGAGTTGCTGCCGTTAGTTCAGTATCAACTCCTTGTCCGGCAGCTTCTGCGCCAATTAGCTGGGTTTTTCCGTTGCCGATGAAGTGAAAGAATGCACCGGCAGCATTGCTGCCACCCCCGGCACAGGCTACCACATGGGTTGGGACTGACAGGTTTTCTTTATCCTGCAACTGACTGGCAATTTCACTGCTGATTACTGACTGCAGCCTGGCCACCAGGTCAGGGTAAGGATGCGGACCAATGGTCGATCCAATAAGGTAGTAGGTATCGTCGGGGTGGCTGATCCAGTGGCGTATGGCTTCGTTGGTGGCATCTTTCAGGCTTTTGCTTCCCGATTCTACCGGCACCACTTCGGCACCCAGCATTTGCATGCGCAGCACATTGGGTTGCTGGCGGGCAATGTCCTTACTGCCCATGAATACTGTGCAAGGGATCTTCAGCAGGGCACAAACAGTGGCAGTGGCAACACCGTGCTGGCCGGCACCTGTTTCTGCGATGATTCGTTTTTTGCCCAGGTAGCGCGCCACAAGGGCCTGGCCCACCACATTATTGAGTTTGTGTGCACCTGTATGGCAAAGGTCTTCGCGCTTCAGGTAGATCCTGGCACCGAGAGCTTGCGAAAGGTTGGCGGCAAAATACAGTGGTGTAGGGCGGCCTACATAATCGCGCAGCAACTGGTCAAACTCTTTCCTGAAGGTATCCGATTCAATGATCTGCAGGTAGTTGCTGCGCAACTCCTCCACATTGGGATAAAGCATCTCGGGGATATAGGCCCCGCCGAAAATGCCATAGTAGCCCCTCGCGTCAGGAATGTTTTCAGCGCACTTTGGGGAGACGGGGTAGGTATCTGATTGTACTGTCATGGGTTCGTGATTTAATGGTTTTTTCTCAGTTCTTCGAGTATTGGTTTTGTGGGAGCTTCTTAATGCAGGTTCATTTGTCTTACTTTGTTCAAAAACATCTCGATCAATGCAGGGTCCTTGATGCCGGGTTCTGTCTCAAAACGGCTGTTGATGTCCAGTGCAAAAAGCATGGGATTGTCCACTGGTTGCTGCACCTGTTCGGATAGTCTGTGCAGATCTGTTTCGGGCGATATACCTCCGGCAAGCAAGTAGGGCTTCTGTTCGTTATAGTTTTGCAGCAGTTGATGATCAAATGGAACTCCGTTGCCGCCAGCCTGCTTCCCCAGGGTGTCGAAAAGAAAATAGTCGCAATATGGGTTGTATTCTCCAATGTTAGGAGGTAGGTTTTCTCCCACACCAAAGGATTTTATCACAGTAGCCTTTTGTCGCAACTGCCGGCAATAGTCAGGGCTTTCAGATCCATGCAGCTGCACCAGGTCGAAATGAAAGGTGCTCAATATTTTTTCGGCCTCTTCCAAAGGTTGGTTTACCAAAACTGCCACTTTTTTAATGGAAGGAGGGATTGCCTCCAGAGGTAGCTCATGTATTCGCTTGCTGACATCCCTTTTGCTTTGCGGGTAAAAGATAAAACCCATGAAGTCGGGCCTGAGAGAGGCAATCTGCAACATGTTCTCAGGCCGGGTAATGCCGCATACTTTAACTTTCAGATTGCTCATGACTTTGGTAAACGCTTTTTGGGTTAAATCTCATTTTTCAATTCGTGATCTACAGGATGAGGCTTAGGGTTGCGGCAGGGGTTTCATGGCCTGCTCCAGTTTACGGATGAAGAGTTTGCAGGCTATGCCAGGATTGGCTTCGCGCATAAATCTTTCTCCCATGAGCAATCCTCCAAAACCACTTTGCAACAGATGGGCTGCGGTTTGCACGCTGTCAATGCCACTTTCAGCAATCTTCAATACATTTTCGGGCAACTGGCTCAACAGCTCCAGGCTGTGGCGGGTATCAACTTCGAAGTTGCGAAGGTTGCGGTTGTTGATGCCCACCAGACGTGCATCGGCAGGGAGCTTTTGGATGTTTTCCCGGTCGTGGATTTCAAAAAGAACTTCAAGACCCAGTTTTTGCGCCACTTCAAAGAGGTTCTTTAGCTCTGCGGCGGTGAGTACCTCGGCGATGAGCAGTATGGCATCGGCGCCAATGCTGCGGGCTTCGATTATCTGATATTCATCAATGATGAAGTCTTTGCGGAGTATGGGGCAGAAGTTGAACCGACGGGCAGTGGTCAGGTCCTTGCTGCTGCCTCCGAAGTATTTTCCCTCGGTTATCACCGACAGGGCTGAAGCTCCCGCCTGCATATAATCCAGGCAAACCTCTGCGGGGTCGGCAAATTCGTTGATCATCCCTTTGGAGGGCGAACGGCGTTTGAATTCGGCAATAATACCGCTGAGGTCGGCCCGCAACAGGTACTTTTCAAGCGATACCGTACTGGCTTTGAAATAGGGGCTGCGTTCGAGAAGCTTTACCGGATACAGCTCCTTTGCATCGGATACCTCTTTTTGTTTCCATGCAATGATTTCCTGGAGGATACTCATGATTGTAGGCTGATTAGTTTTTCAAAAGATGTAAGGGCATTGCCCGATTCGAGTGCCTGACTGGCCTGAGCAACGGCCTCATGCAGTGAATTGTTTTTATAGCAATGTATGGCCAGGGCGGCATTGGCTATCACCGCATGCTTTTGTGCTTCGGTGGCCTTGTTTTGCAATACCGACAAGAAGATCCGGGCCGCATCTTCAACGGTTTCACCTCCCCATAGCTCCTCAGTGGTGTTGGAGCGAAGCCCCAGGTCGTTTGCCGAAAGCATGCTCTCTCCCCGGGGTGAGAAGATCCGTGCAGGTGCCGTCAGGCTGATCTCATCGTACCCGTCCAGGCTGTGAATAACCCTGAAGGTTTTGTTCTCCTTCTGAAGCAGGTAGCTGTAGATACGACCGGTTTCCAGGTTGAAAACACCACTGCTTTGGTAGCGCGGATTGGCAGGATTTACAAGAGGGCCCAGGATATTGAAAAAAGATTTGATCCCCAGCTCTTTCCTTACCGGGCCGATGGCTTTGAGAGCCGGATGAAACAACGGCGCGTGCAGAAAGCAGATGCCGGCAGTATCCAGCTCACGTTTGAGTTTGTCTTCATTGTGTGAAAAACGATATCCGAAATGCTCCATCATATTGGAAGAACCTGAAGTTGAAGATACGCCGTAGTTGCCATGTTTGGTTACCGGCACTCCGGCACCTGCCACAACGAAAGCCGCAAGGGTCGAGATATTAAAAGTGTTCTTCCCGTCGCCGCCGGTTCCGCATAGGTCTATGGTGTCGCCCTGGTTGAGTTGAGGTTTGATGGCCAGCTCCAGCAATGCCTCGCGAAAGCCCAGCAGCTCTTCAAGGCTGATGGAACGCATGATGAAAGAGGCCAGAACCGCTGCCATCTGCGCAGGGTTGAGCTTTTCTGATGCAATGCCATGCATCAGATCATGGGCCTCAACACGGGTAAGGGTTTGCGATTCGAGGAGTTTATTGAGTAATTGTTTCATTGGTTTATGGGGATTGGGGGATGAGGTTTGAGGGATAAGGTATGCGGTATGGGGGATAGGGTTTAAGATAAAAGATAAAAGATTGGAGATTAGTGGTTAGAGGTTAATGTTGATGTGTAATAGGTTGACTATTGACTATGCCTGGGAGAGGTTGACCGTTTTTGAGTTTAATGAGACAGAAAATCAGTTTTTTATGTTTGTTTCTTTCTGTCTCTGTTCACCAATCACGGATCACCAGTCACCGATCATCCATCACTGGCCACCCATACCCACAGATCTCCTTAAAGCCTTTTCAGCCAGTTGAACATCATCTCTTTTCCATTGGGAGTGAGGATGGATTCGGGGTGAAACTGCACACCACAAACATCATATTCCTTGTGGCAAAGGGCCATGATCTCTCCATGGTCATCAAGGGCTGTTACCCGAAGGCACTGCGGCAAATCGGCAGGGTTTACCACCCAGGAGTGGTAGCGGCCCACCTCCAGCCTTGTATCCAATCCTTCAAAGAGGTAATGCTTTGGCTCCAGCAGATCAATGGCGGTGGCTACTCCATGATGTACCTTGCTGAGGTTGATCAGGCTTCCGCCAAATACCTCGGCAATTGCCTGCTGACCCAGGCATACTCCCAGTATCCGCTTGATTGGGGCGTACTTCCGGATAAGAGGCATGAGCAGTCCTGCCTCTGCGGGCAATCCTGGCCCCGGAGAAAGTATGATACCATCGTAATGGTCAATTTCGTCCAGGGCAATCTGGTCGTTTCTGTATACATCTACCTGGTGTGCTCCAAAATCCTTAACGTAGTGCACCAGATTGTAGGTAAAGGAGTCGTAATTATCGAAAATCAGTATTCGTGACATAGGACAGGGTTTCGTTAATTCGGTTTTTGTGTGATTGTGATGAAACATCCATGATAAGCGCTTTAACACACACGAGGATGACTATTCAGGATGTTCCATCTGACAATAAAAAACAAATTATATTCTGATGAACGTCTTTTCTTTAGAATCTCAGAATGAGATTGTTTGTATTGCCAGGCTTTTTTCTCCCATGATAGCATGTCCATTTCCGGGGTTCGATTGCTCATGGGCAGCGGCAATGGCTTTTCGCAGGGCAGAGATCTTTCCATCCACCTCATTAAGTTCCTTCAAGGGCTGCGAATCCATCACAATTCCGGCACCGGCCTGGTAGTAAAGGGTTCCCTGCCTGCTCATAAACGATCGGATCATGATAGCCTGGTTGAGGGTATTGCCAAATCCAAGAACTCCTATGGCTCCCCCATAGAAACCACGAGCTTTCCCTTCTATCTCATCAATGAGTTGCACTGCGCGATGCTTGGGGGCTCCAGAGAGGGTTCCGGCAGGAAAAGTATCGGCAAAAAGCCTGAAAAGCCTGTCGCTTTGCTCCAACTGGCCACTTACAGTAGAAACCAGGTGTATTACGTGTGAATAGGTGTGAACCTGTTTGTAAAAATCAATTTCAACCATTCGTGCATGCCGGCTTAGATCATTACGGGCAAGGTCTACCAGCATGGCATGCTCCGAGTTCTCCTTGGGGTCGTTGAGCAGCCCGGCAACAAGGTTGGCATCGGTAACCGGATCGCCACTGCGTACCACTGTGCCTGCAATGGGATTGATACTGGCCCTGCCATTGCTCACCTGCAGCTGTATCTCCGGCGAGGAGCCAAAAAGTTTGAAATCCAGAAAATCGAAATAGAAGAGGTAAGGGGAGGGGTTGATGGAGCGCAAAGCCCGGTAAACATTGAATTCATCTCCCTGGAAATCTTGCTCATACTTTCTGGAAAGAACAATCTGAAACACATCGCCCCGGGCACAATGGGCCTTACCCTTATTAACCTGCTCCATGAAATCTTCATTGGAGGTGAGCACCCGTTCCTTACCGCTTGTGCTGAAAGGGAAAAAAGTATTATTGCGGTTGGCCAGGATAGAAACCACCTCCGAAGTGATACTCTGTGCACCCTCAGGAAGCAATTCTGTAAGAGTGATTACACTGTTGAAGTGGTTAAAGGCAATCACCACCTGGTAAAGGTCATACCGTAGTAAGGGAATAGAGTTGCTTGCGAGGGCAGGGCTCTGGATGGCTACATTGTCAAAAGCATTGATGGCATCGTAGGAGGTATAGCCAAACATGCCGGGCATAAGCCTTGGGTCTTCCGTCTGTATGTGAGATTGTGTATTGAGAAATTCATCCACCAGCGTAGCAATTACTGAATTGTCCTGCATTTTTTGCCTGCGAACCACTCCTGCAAGGTCTTTGGATACAAACTCTGATTCTGTGGCCTCTACCCCGGCAATGGGTTGGATAGCAATGTAGGAGAAAGCATTCTCGCGCGAGCTGTAATCGGTACATTCCAGCAGAAGACTGTGGGGATATACATCGCGCAGGCGAAGGTAAATGCCCACAGGCGTGAAAGTGTCGCCGGGAAGTTGAATGATACGTGTTTGCATGTTTTTGTTGTTTGTATGATGTGTTTTTTGTTTTGAGCCGGATACAAAAAAAGCCCGCTTGAGTGTCAAGCGGGCCCTGGTATTCTGAATTTACAGATTTTATCCGAATTCTCACGTATCCATTAACGACCATAGCGCTCAACACAGCAGGTTCTGCTGTGCCACCACCAATAGTTATGAGAATGTGATCTGTGAGTCATTGTTGTCTTTTTTCGAGTTGCAAGTATAAAGATTTTTTTTGAAAGCTACTCCCCCGGTGAAAATTTTTTAAAAAAAAGACATTTGGCTTCTAACCGGGTTCGGTTGGAGATATAACGCCTGTGTGTTCATAAACAGGAAGATACATCGGTATTTTAGTGCTATTGCATTTGCAGCAGCACCGATGCCACACGTTGTCCCAGTTTTTCTGCTTTTGTCAAAAAGGCGGGGTGAAGGCTTTCTCCTGGTGTAAAGGGAGGTTCTCCGCTGATGGCAGATGCTCCAAATGCGGCACTATAGTCGTCGCCACCCATCACGATCATTCCAAAGATCAGCATTGATTTGAGGATGTTGAGCATGGTAACTTCTTCTCCGGCCGAAATGCCTCCTGCCGTTACAAAAGCAGCACCCAGTTTGCCTTTAAGGGGAGCTCCTTCAAAAGGCCATGAACTGATAAACTCTTGAACCGCTGGTGCCACATTGGCATTGTATACCGGCGAGCCTACTATGATGGCGCCAGCATTGAGCAGGTCCTGCGAAGTGGTCTCTCCCACAGGTTTCAATACTACCGTAACGCCCTCAATGCTTTGGGCCCCTCGGGCAACAGCCTCAGCCATCTGCTGTGTATTGCCGGTTTTACTGTAGTAAGTAATTAATACTGTGGGTTGGGCCGAAACGGTTGCCGCCCAAAAATAAAAACAAAAAAATGCAATCAGTAATCGGTTGTTTCGTGTCATATGAGTGGGGTTGATAAGTGAATACGCGTTCACCCTGAAATAATTCTTCGAATATATCACTTTTATGATTATCCGCAATCTTTAGAATGTAGGGTCAAATAAAAAATTGTGGGGTGTAATTCATTGTGGTTGTAATCATTTCACCGGCTATAATCATTTTACCCCTTGGGGGTTTTGATGGGTTGTGGTCGAAAATAATTAAAAAAAACTTTTGTTTAAAAAAAAATATGCGTAACATTGCAGCGCTTAAAACAGAAAAAATGAAGAACTCTTTTGCTTATACCTATTTCTTTTACTTTTACTACAACAGTAGAAGCGGGGCTTAGGTATGGCTTGTAAGAATTCTGAAAAGCATAACATACGTGAAGAAGAGCCCCGGTACCGGGGCTTTTTTTGTGCCAACTTAGTAATAATATTTCTTTTTTGAAGATATGATGCAGTCAGCTTTCTTTTTTGGATACTATTATTTTTATCTCTACCCCCAGGGACCAGGAGCATAGTGTCTTGTAAAGAAAGATGTGAAACTTGAAGGGTCCCTGCTTGCAGGGGCCTTTTTTTGTTAGTCCAAATTCTATAATTACATGAAAGTAAAGGAAGAAACATCCACACATGTAAAAGAGTACTTCTTCGTTGCAGCCCAGCGCCAGAAACAAGAGCTGATAGCTCAGGGACGTCAGATTGCCGATTTGTCCATCGGAAATCCTGATCTTCCGCCTCCTGCAGAGGTGGTCAGTGCATTCCACAGCAATGTATCTCTCCCCGGTGTCCATGGCTATCAGTCCAATGCAGGAAATGCTGCTTTTTTGCATTCTGCGATAAGCTGGTACCAGCGCTTTTTTGATGTTAAGCTTCAAGGCCACAGCCAGGTGCTTCCCCTGCAAGGTTCCCGACAGGGTATCCTGCAACTTTCACAGCTCTTGCTTTCTTCTGGAGATCAGGTGCTTGTGCCCGATCCCGGATATCCTTCCTACGCCTTTGGGGCCCGTATGATGGGGGCCAGCACACTTCCCTATTCGCTGAGGGCCGATGAGCACTTTTTGCCTGATCTGCAGAAAATTGAACAGCAGGACCTCTCCAGGGTAAAGATCATGTGGGTAAACTATCCTCACATGCCCACAGGAGCGGGTGGCACCTGCGAAACCTTTGAATCGCTGGTTGCCTTTGCCCATAAACATAAGATACTGCTTGTAAACGACAATGCCTATGCCTTGGTTCGCAACAATAACCCCCTGAGTATTCTGGCAGTGCCCGGTGCAGATGAGGTAGCTCTGGAGCTAAATTCTTTGAGCAAGAATTACCACCTGGCCGGTTGGCGGTTAGGGTTTCTGGCCGGTAATGCAGATGTAATTGCACGATTGGCCAGGCTGAAATCTCACCTCGACTCCGGTATTGCCTTGCCTTTGCAACTGGCTGCAGCCAGAGCCCTGGATCTGGGCTACCAATGGTTTGCCCCCATGAGCAATCAATACCGACAACGTGCGCAATGGGCGCTGCAGCTGGCTCAAGCCATGGGGTGTGTGCCTGCAGGCGGAGAGCTGGGGATGTTTCTTTGGGTAAAAATGCCCGAAACAGGCATGTCGGCCGAAGAGTTTGCAAATGCTTTGCTGCATAAAGCTGGTGTGCTGGTGGCTCCGGGTTCTTTGTTTGGCAGCCAGGGAGAGGGCCATTTGAGAATTTCACTTTGTGCTCCCCAGGAAACCTTTATCCTGGCCATGGAAAATATTTTAAACTCCCCATTGTTTAATTCCAAACTTAACTAAAATGCACGTTACAATAATAGGAACCGGCCTTATGGGCTGCTCATTGGGCCTTGCACTCAAAAAGGCGGGTCATTTTGTTTGCGGAGTAGATACCAACGAAGTGCATCTGCTGGAGGCCATCCAGAGAGGGGGACTCGACAGTGCCGAACCCATCGACTCAGCCATCGCTCAATCCGACCTGGTGGTGCTTTGTGTGCCGGTAGATACCATTGTGGCCCTTCTGCCTGGTATACTGGATCAGATTGCTCCCCATACAACCGTAATGGATATGGGAAGTACCAAGTTCGAAATCTGTGATAAGGTAAGATCGCATACCCGCCGGCAGAATTTTGTTGCTGTACACCCCATGGCAGGAGTGGAGCATTCAGGTCCCGGGGCCGCTCATGTTGACCTTTTTCTGGGTGCAAGGGTAATTATATGCGATGCCCAGCAATCCTCCTCTTTAGCTCTGAATAAAGTTTTGGGAGTGCTGCAGGAAATGAAAATGAAGGTCATATTTATGGATTCCGATCACCACGACAAGCAACTGGCTCTGGTATCGCACCTGCCACAGTTCATTGCCTATGCACTGGCCTCCCTTAATGATTTTGACAAAGATGCCAATAAACAATGGACTGAACTGGGTGGAGGAGGCCTGCAATCCTCCATCAGGCTGGGAAAAAGCGATGCAGATATGTGGATGCCCATTTTTCAGCAGAACAAGGATAACCTGCTTCAATATGTAGATAACTACATTAATCAGTTGAACTTGCTGAAGGATTTACTTGAGAAGGAGCAATTTGACCTTCTCCGGGCCTACATCAGCAAGGCCAATCAGAATTACGAGCGGCTTCATTACCAGAACAACCAACCCCGGCCTCTTATTCCCAACCAGGGAGCTCCCAAGGTCTTTTATTCCTGAGTAAACTGAATTGTAACCCACTGATCAAAAAGAAAAACAAACCATAAAAGAGATAAAATGCAAACTTCACAAAACTCCCAACGAAAACCTCTGGCCGGCAAATCGGCCCCCGGTAAAAAACCCATGATCATTGCAGGCCCCTGCAGTGCCGAAACTCCCGAACAGTTGATGGAAACTGCCCGCCATCTGGCCCTGGGTGGGCGAGTGGATTATTTCAGGGCTGGCATATGGAAGCCCCGTACTTCTCCTGGTTCCTTCCAGGGTATTGGTGCTCCCGGGCTTTCGTGGCTGCAGGAAGTGCGAAGCGAAACAGGTATGAAGGTATGTACCGAAGTCGGCTCTGTGCACCATGTGGAAGAAGTCCTGAAGGCAGGTATCGATATGCTTTGGATTGGTGCACGCACCGTCAGCAACCCTTTTGTAATACAGGAAATTGCTGATTCCTTGCGCGGGGTCGATGTTCCGGTGTTGGTAAAAAACCCGCTCAGCCCCGATATCGACCTTTGGGAAGGAGCCATCAAGCGATTGCTACAGTCGGGAGTGAAGGAAGTGGGAGCCATACACCGGGGCTTTTTCTGGTGGGGTAAGTCGCAGATGCGCAATCAGCCCTTCTGGCATATACCCCAGGAGCTAAAGACGCGCATGCCCGATTTGCAGATCGTTTGCGATCCCAGCCATATTGCCGGTAAACGAAGTCTTATTTCTTTGCTGGCTCAAAGAGCCCTGGAACAAGAATTTGCAGGGTTAATGATAGAGGTGCATCCCGATCCTGACAAGGCATGGAGCGATGCTGCACAGCAACTTACCCCCGATTCATTCCATAATCTGCTCAACGATCTGCTGGGTACTCCCCATGAGGTCAGTTCAGCCGAAATGCTCGAAGAACTTAGATCGGAGATAGACAATATGGACGAAATGCTAATATGGGCCCTGGCAACCCGGATGACACTCTCTGCCAAAATTGCTCATGTGAAAAAACACTCCCAAATGGAACCCATGCAAATGCAACGTTGGGAACAGGTGATGAGCCGTGTAAAGGATATGGCCGGAAAATCAGGCCTTAAGCCAGGATTTATTGAGAAACTCTACAATTCCATCCACAAAGAATCTCTCAAGCTTCAGCATACTTTGATCGATACCCATGGGAATAATACCAAAAAAGAGCATACCTTTGTTTGTATGTGATCAACCGCTGATATGGAAAAAATTGTGATTGATGGAGCCACCGGTTTTTCCCAAATCCTTGTGGGAGAGCGCCTGGCCAATGTAATGCAGTATCTGCCTCAAAACCGTGTTTTTGTTATTACCGATTCCAATCTGGCATCGCTTTATCAGGAAGAATTTCCTGACTATCCCGTTTTTATTGTTGATCCCGGAGAAGCCTCCAAAGACTTTGACGTGATGATAAGGATCTGGCACTGGTTGCTCGAGCAGGGTGCTGATCGCACCAGCTTCATCCTGGCAATCGGAGGGGGTGTAGTGTGTGATCTTGCCGGATTTGTTGCCTCAACTTTTATGAGGGGTATCGGGTTTGGTTTTGTTGCCACATCGCTGCTAGCCCAGGTCGATGCCAGCGTGGGAGGTAAGAATGGGGTCAACCTTGGAGGGTATAAGAATATCATCGGTACTTTCACACAACCTTCGTTCGTAATCTGCGATACCCAAATGCTCCGAACCTTACCCGGGGAGGAATATTGCAATGGTATGGCTGAGGTAATTAAACATGCACTGATAAAGGATGCTGATAAACTCGATTTTTTAAAGGAAAACAGGGCCGCTCTTTTGAACAGAGACAGCGCTGCCATAAATGAGATCGTTAGCCGATCAGTAAAAATCAAGGCTGCTGTTGTGCAGGCCGATGAGCGTGAAACAGGACAACGGCGATTGCTTAACTTTGGCCATACATGGGGGCATGCCATTGAGAAGGTCTACAAAATACCTCACGGGCAAGCTGTAAGCCTGGGTATGATCTTCGCCTGTGAACTTTCGGTACACATGGGATACCTCGCTCCGGCGTTTGTAAGCGAAATAGCAGAACTTCTGGATCAATATGGCTTGCCTGTGCAACGCGATCTCGACAAGAAAATGGTTTTTGAAGCATTGCTTAAGGATAAAAAGAAAGAAAATCGCAGCATACACTATGTTTTGTTGAAAAAGCCCGGCGAGGCATTTGTGGAGGAGTTGAGTGTAAAGTACCTGGAGGAGTTTGTTTTTGAAAGCAATTGAATACATGATTAAGAAAATATCAGCCCATAGGGTTACGGGGCAGTTACATGCCCCTGCATCTAAAAGTGTTGCCCAGCGGGCCATCGCCATTGCCTGCCTGGCTCATGGCACCTCCCGGATCGTACATCCGGGCACATCTGAAGATGTTCTGGCTGCCATTGGAGTGGCTCGTGCATTGGGTGCCGATGTAGAGCAACAGCCTGACAGACTTATTATCAAAGGAGGGGTGAGCCTCCCCCGCGAACCCCTGCATTGCGGAGAAGCCGGATTAGGTATACGTATGTTTTCCGCCATTGCCGCTACTCTCAATCAACCTGTTATTCTTACAGGTGAGGGTTCGTTGCGCAGCAGACCCATGGATATGATCTGCAGTTCACTGCAAGCTGCCGGGGCAACCTGTGAGGCAAGTGATGGGAAGATCCCTATCCGGGTTCAAGGACCTTTGCCCGGCGGCGTAGCTCACATCGATGGCTCTGTAAGTTCGCAGGTGCTTACAGGTTTGCTCATCGCGGCGGCACACGCACGCCAGGATGTTACCCTGAAGGTGCACGATCTGAAAAGCCGGCCCTATGTGGATATTACCACACAGATGATGAAGGATTTTGGTGTTGAAGTCGAAAACCGGAACTACCAGGAGTTTGTAATTCCAGCACCCCAGAATTATCAGGCTCGCACTTATGTGGTGGAAGGAGACTGGAGTGGAGCTGCCTTTTTGCTGGTGGCCGGGGCTTTGGGTGGACATATCCGCCTGGAAAACCTTGATATGCACTCACCTCAAGCTGATCGCGCCATTATGGAAGCCCTGAAGAGCTCAGGTGCTTCGATCCGTGCAGATAAATCAGGGATCGAAATAAACAAAGCACCTTTACATGCATTTAACTTCGATGCCACCCACTGTCCTGATCTTTTTCCTCCATTGGTAGCATTAGCGGCAGGTTGCAAAGGGCTCAGTGTCATTAAAGGAGTGGGCCGGTTGAAGGTAAAAGAGAGCGACAGAGCATTGGCATTGGTACAGGAATTTTCTAAGTTGGGACTGGCTATTTATACAGAAAATGACAACATGTATATAGAGGGTGGGAATGTCTTGAAAAGTGCCCGGGTGCATTCTCACCACGACCACCGGATTGCAATGGCCTGTGCCGTAGCCTCGCTGCTCACCGATGGCTGTGTTGAAATTGAAGAAGCCCAGGTTGTGGCCAAATCCTATCCCGGTTTTTATGAGGATTTTGCCCGTATTTCAGGAGAATGATCCAGAAAAGGAGTAGGGTTTGAAACCGGCAGCTTGAAGAGTAAAAAACTTTAAACCAAACCTTGCTCATTACCTATTACCCATCACCATTACCCATTAATCATTGACCCTATGAACACCTTCGGAACTCATTTTCGTATTTCAATATTCGGAGAGTCGCACGGGCCGGCCATCGGCATTACCCTGGATGGCTGCCCTCCCGGATTGCCTCTCAGACAAGAAGATTTTCTTGCAGACCTGGAGCGTCGCAAGCCCGGAGCAAAAGGTACTACACCACGAAAAGAGGACGATACTCCCGAAATTGTTTCAGGTCTGTTCAGAGACCATACTACCGGAGCTCCAATCACCATTCTTTTTCGAAACCAGAATACCCGTTCGGGTGATTATGATAACCTGGTGAAAACACCACGGCCCGGGCACAGCGATTTTGTGGCATGGAAACGTTTTGGAGGATTTAACGACCACAGGGGAGGAGGACATTTCTCCGGCAGGCTTACCCTGGCACTGGTGGCTGCGGGTGTCGTGGCAAAAAAGCTGATTGAACCGGTCCAAATCCATGCACAACTCATCGCTGCCGGGGGAGACCCCAATATAGAGCAGGTAGTGGCAAAAGCACTCGAAGAAGGCGATTCTGTGGGTGGTTTGGTAGAATGCAAAGCCTCCTCGATCCCAATTGGATGGGGAGAGCCCTTCTTCAACCCGGTTGAATCTATGATTGCCCACCTGGCTTTTGCAGTGCCCGCCATTAAAGGAATTGAGTTTGGGTCTGGATTTAGAGCTGCTGGCATGCGTGGAAGCAAGCACAACGATCCCATTTTGGATGAAACTGGTAGGACCGCAACCAACAATGCCGGAGGTATTACTGGCGGAATATCCAATGGCAATGATCTGGTTTTCAGGGTAGCGGTAAAACCCACCTCGAGCATAAGTATTGAGCAGAAAACCTGGAGTATTGAAACCGGCAAGGTAGAGTCGCTTGAAGTAAAAGGCCGCCATGATGCCTGTATTGCCCTCAGGGTACCCGTGGTAATCGAAGCCATCACTGCTCTTGCGCTGGCAGATTTGAAGCTTTGGGCTGAAAGCTCGGAACCTGTTAAAAAATTTCACCTATAGTTGTATCTATATAACAACATATGTCTTGTGGTTTTCTTTTGTTCTTAAATGAAAAGAAGTAATTTTGCTGCAAAATTTAAAAAACAAGAAAAATCCAGACAGATATGAGTGAGAACTTAGAGAAAATCAAGTGTTTGATCATTGGGTCAGGGCCTGCGGGCTATACTGCAGCAATCTATGCTGCCCGTGCCGACCTTAAACCTGTTATTTATCAGGGTTTGCAACCCGGAGGGCAACTTACCATTACCACCGAAGTGGAGAACTACCCAGGGTATCCTGATGGTAAAACCGGCCCGGAGATGATGGTCGACTTTCAGAAACAAGCAGAACGTTTTGGAACAGATGTTCGCTGGGGTTTAGTTACAGAGGTAGATTTGTCTCAGCGTCCTTTCAAAGTAACAGTAGATGAAAAGACCCAGGTGCTTGCAGAAACCCTTATCATTGCTACCGGAGCATCTGCCAAATGGCTGGGGCTTGAGTCAGAAAAAACATTCAATGGCTTTGGTGTTTCTGCCTGTGCAACATGCGATGGGTTTTTCTTCAGAGGACAAACTGTTGCTGTTGTAGGAGGTGGGGATACGGCCTGTGAAGAGGCATCTTATCTTTCCAAGTTGTGCAAAAAGGTTTTTCTGATCCATCGTCGCGATGAGTTGCGCGCATCTAAAGCCATGCAACACAGGGTGATGAAAGCCGAAAATATTGAGATCGTATGGAATCATATTCCCAAAGAGATCGTGGGAGATAAAACCGTTAATGGTGTAATCCTTGAAAATGCAATTACGGGTGAAGAGAAACGCCTTGATATTGAAGGTTTCTTTGTAGCCATTGGGCATAAACCCAATTCAGACATCTTCAAGGGTCAACTTAAGATGGATGAGAATGGCTACCTGATTACCAAACCCGATTCCACAGCAACCGATATCCCCGGCGTATTTGCCTGTGGCGATGTGCAGGATCATGTGTACCGGCAGGCGGTTACTGCTGCAGGAACAGGTTGTATGGCCGCAATAGAAGCAGAACGATTCCTGGCCGATAATGATTGATCCATGATTCTGATCTGAAGAATTAAAGAGCTGCATTCATGAGAATGCGGCTTTTTATTTGGAGCCATTTCGATGGGTTGCTGAAATTATTTCTGCTTAGCAACCACTCATAAGCCGGTTATTATTTATTGCTTATTCTGAAAAAAGCTGTTAAGTTTGAAAAAAAAGTCAGATATTTGATATGCTGACCCAACCCGCCAAAGCTGCATGAGATTTGCACTTTTGGAGGTTCTGCCAGGATACTAACCCAGACCAATCCAAAGACTGTGAAGCAACGAGAGGAATGAATATATTTGCCCTGCTTTCATTTTTATCTTCTGTTCTGTTTTTTCAAACTGGTGTTTTTGTACTTTACAAAAATCACCGCTCCGGGCTACACCGGGTTTTAGCCTTGCTATCCTTTTTATTTGCCCTGTATGGTATTGCCTACTATTATCTCTACCAGGCTTCAGATGTTCAGCAGGTTTATCTGCTTGATCGGATAGCAGCCATCGGGTGGGCCACTTTTCCCGTAGTTACGGTATGGTTTCATATGAAGCTTACCCACAACAGATCTGCGGTAATCAAGGCAATCCTTTTTCTTTTTCTTCTGCCTGTAGCAGTTATTTCGCTTCTGATGGTGTTGGTGAAGCTTGAAACTCTCAAGGTCTTTTACATGGCATCGGGTACATGGTTTTTTCGCCCCAACGAAGAGAGCCTTGGTTATATGGTCTTTGTGGCGTATTTGCTGGTAAGTGTACTGGTGGTTTATTTTATGCTCATAGGGTGGTATTATGCTGCTGCTAACAATCGGACCCGCACCCAGGCAAAAATTTTGATATGGAGCTTGTCGGTTTTCTTTGTTCTTAGCTTTCTCTCCAACCTTATTTTCCCTCTGTTTCAGATAGAATGGATACCGGCTCTGGCTCCGGTAAATGGACTGGTATTGGTAGGGGGTGGTTTGTATGCGTTGCTGCTGATGCCCTCAAGCCGTATTTCATCTGATATGATTTACGACCTTGTAATGAAACATGTGAGGGAATTTATATTTCTGCTCAATAAAGAGGGAGCTGTTTATGCTGCCAACAGCCATGTGTTGAATGAATTTAAGTACAATCTTTACGACCTGCAGAGAATTGATCCGGGTACGTTTTTTTCCGATTTTGTAAAAGTAAGACAGATCATAGAGAAAATGGGCGACCGCGTCAATTCAAGCCAGATCAGGATGGATATAACAGGACGCGACAGGCAATCTGTCCCTGTATTGCTCTCTGTAATTAAGGTGAGGGATGAGTTTGGGAGGCATTTGGGATATATCCTGGTATGCATTGATCACCGGCAAAGATTGAAGTTGCAGGAAGAGGTAGAGGAGCGTTTACGTACAGAAAAAAGCCTTTACCAGATACGTAAGGAGCTGGAAATGCTCGTAAAAAAGCGGACCTTCGAGTTGCAGGAGGCCAACCAGAGACTGCAGCAGGAGGTTGTAGAACGCAAGCGTGCCGAACAACAGATCAGCACCGACCTTCAGGAAAAAATTACACTGGTGCAGGAGGTACATCATCGGGTAAAAAACAATATCCAGATGATCATATCGCTGATAAATATGCTTTGCAACCATCCGGCCATTGATCCGCCTACTTCTGAAAGACTTAGAGATATTGCAGAGAAAGTACGCTACATTTCACGTATCCATGAGGATTTCTATTCCTCACCCAATTTATCGAGAATTGAGTTTGCATCTTACCTGAAAAAATCCATTGGAGAACTCTACAGCAATCATGGCAAAGGGTTGGATATTACATTTAAGTTGAATATTGCCAATGAACAACTGGAGATCAACCAGGCTATTCCGCTTGGAATCATATTCAATGAATTGCTCATTAATGCCATGAAATATGCTTTCCCCAAAGGAAATGGATCTCCCGGTTCAGGAATGATCAATGTTGAATTTTATAGAAGAGAAGGCAGGTTTCAGTTAATCGTGAAAGATAATGGGGTGGGTTTGCCTGCTGATTTGCGCGAATTGCAATTTGGCAAAACGGGTCTTAAACTGATTCAGATACTTACCCGCGAGCATCTGCAGGGTAAGCTGGAAACACAGGTCTCGCATGGCACTTCATTCAAGGTGTCTTTTGATGATACCATGAAATTCTGATAAAAATTATGAATGCTTTTTCAATCATATCTGCTATAGTGTTTCTGCTTTATTTGCAGATGGGGATTTATGTGTTTCTGAAAAACAGGACCTCTCGAATCAATCAGATGTTTTTGGGGCTTTGTTTAAGCTTTGCATTATGGGCTTTTGGTTACATATTTGTTTTTTCCGCCCCAAGTATAGAGTATGTTCTGGGATGGGATCTGGTGGCAATGCCTGGATATGCTCTCTTTCCTGCATTTATGGTGGGATTTAATATATATATGAGTGGATCTGATGCAGGAAAAATATTGCGCAGATCGGTGTTTACGATTTCTGTATTGCTGGCCCTGTTACTCATTGTTTTGGGTTTTATGGGGTTTGGGCAACCCGCAGAGGTGTATTACGGAACCTTTAGCTGGCTTTTTATGTATGATGCAACAGATCCGTACTATCTGTTTTTCTATATTTATGTAGGACTTGCAGCTGCACTTTCAGGGTTTTTCCTGCTTGCCTGGTCGCGCCGTATTGATAATCAAAAGGACCGCCTGCAGTTTAGGTTCATTTTTTATCCTTTTCTGTTTTCAGCCATAATTACCATTCTTTTTGATGTTGTTTTGCCCTCCATCGGCGATGCTTATATGCCTATGATAGGTCATCTGGCCTCTTTCCCATGGCTGGCAGGTATCGCAGTGGCTATCGTTAAGTTTCAATTTATGCGCAATCCTGATCATGTGATGGCAAGTCAGGCACTTTCTGAAATCCGTGAGATCGTCATATTCATTGATGACAGCAATCATATCGTTCGTACCAACAGGTTTACCAATCGGTTGCTGGGCATAAGAGAAGAGGCTATACAAGGGCAGCTGGTAAGCAGCTTCTTCGATAATCAGGCCATGGTGAACAGTTATCTGCAGCGTATCCGCACCCGGCAGCATCTGGGGCCGGTGGCTCTTACCCTTACGGATCAATCGGGCAACCATATTGAAACAAGTCTTTCCCTGCTGGCCATTCAGGATACTTTCAACGATTATCGGGGTTGTATTTTGTACGGGCATGATAATCGCGAAGCACTGAACCTGCAAAAGGAGATCATTATCAGGCAACATGCTGAAAAAAATCTGCGTTCTATCAGTGAAGTTCTCGAAACCCGGGTAAAAGAAAGAACCCGCGAATTGGCCAATTCTTACAAAGAGTTGCAGGTAAAGATGACCGAACGCATGCGCATTGAGGAGCAGATCAAAGCTGATATTGCCGAAAAAGAGATCCTCATCAATGAAATCCACAATCGGGTGAAAAATAATATGAATATTATTATCTCACTCATCAACGCTCAGGACAAGAAGAACACCACACGCATAGCCTCGCAGAAGTTTAATGACCTGGCCCAAAGAGTAAGAACCCTGTTGATTGTTCATCAGCACCTTTACCTCTCTATCAATTATTCAGATGTAGACTTTGCCAGTTTTCTCAAAACCATCAGCCAGGATTTGCTGGTGTTGCACAAGCGTACAGAAAAAGTTGAGATAAGACTGGAGGTGTCTGATGTTTTCCTGGACGTGGATTATGCCATTCCTATGGGTATTATTGTAAATGAGCTTATTTCAAATGCCCTGCAGCATGGTTTTTCCTCCTGGTTTCTGGGAAGAAACAAGGGGCGTAAGAATATTCTTTTTGTGGAATATCTTTTCAAGGATGGTGTTTATGAAATAAGTGTAAATGATAATGGGAAAGGACTTCCTGAAGACTTTGATATCCAGGAGTTGATCACCAACGGATTGCCCCTGGTAGAAATACTGGTCAATGACCAGATCAATGGAAGCATGGAGGTGTTCACCTCTTCGGAAGGCACTCTTTTCAAAGTAACTTTTAAAGCGGTGAAATAAACCAGGTTTTTTTCATGGTAGTTAAGTATATTTGAAATACGTCAATCAAAAGATATACAGTCAAATGAAACTTGCATGTGCACTGCGGCTCACAAAAGATAATGTAGAAGAATATTCATGATAATTCTGTCTGACCAGCCGATACCGCACCTGCGGTAGTGCTCAGCTAAGCTAATTACTTAATTAAAATATTTTCTGATGAAGAGAGAAGTGAAAATTGACTGGGTTGAATCCCTGGAGTTTAAGGCAGAAATGGATGGGCATACCATTACACTTGATGGCCCACCTGAGGCAGGTGGCAGAAACAAGGGTGTGCGCCCCAAACCCTTAATGTTGCTGGCTTTGGCAGGGTGTACCGGCATGGATGTAGTTTCGATCCTTAAAAAAATGAGGGTGGAAATAGACGGCCTCAGCATTCATGTGGAAGGCGATATGGAGGAGGAAGCCCCCAATGCATTTACTGCCATGCAGGTAGTGTATACTTTCCGTGGTAAGGACCTGCCTTTAGACAAACTTGAAAAAGCGGTAGAACTCTCCAAAGAGAAGTATTGCGGAGTTAGTGCAGTGCTGCAAAAGGCCCTCCCTATTACCTATCAAATACGTGTAGAAACACCCTGAGCCGAAATTATTGACATTCATCAGTTTATCCGTTTCGGATCAGGTTGAGGCCAACAGCACAGTTCAGGCATTTTTTGGGGGTGCAGTAGAACTTCTTTAGCTCCAGGAGAGCCTGGCTTTCGGCAGCATTGGCTGGGGTAATACCCAGTTTCTTCCAATTCCGGATCACCGCGTTATCCTCTGCATCCAGCGTGCTGAGCATAGCAAAAGCCTGGTCTTTCTGTTCTGGCTTCAAACTGTGGTTTCCGTAGACAAATTTCATAGGCACCAGCGTGTTGATTATGATATTGTCGATGGCATCATGTCCTAGTTTCTTAATCCTGCTTCCTGAAGGTTTATCAAAGGTGTAATGGGTATCCCAGTAAGGTGAGCATTGAAGGTCGAATAACAGATAAATCTCATCCACTGAAGCACATTCTACAAGCCGCGAAAACAGGCCTGAAGATTGATGGATCAGCCTGGCAAACTGAGCCAGGCGAAGGGTCGGGAAGTTAGGGGGGCGCAATTTGCTGGTTTTCCAGAGCGATTTTTCCATGGGGCTCAATTGGTATTTTTTTCTTAGAAAAATGTACTCTCTCTTAAGCAGATTGGGGTAGGCATCCGAAAAGGTTTCTTCGAGCATACCCGCTTGCCCCATTAGCAAGGCTTCGAGCTGTGTAAGATCATTCTTGTGTTTGCCCAGGATAAGATAAGGGGTTTTCTGAGCCAGCAAGCCAAAGGGACTGGCATTGACCTTAAACCCGAAATTGCGGGCCAGGAAGTAGTAAAAAGTTTGTTCCCAGCTTTGATTGAAATAGTGAAAAAACTCCAGAATCTCCTCCGATTTTCGTTCCAACCGTTCAATCTGTAACCTGCTGAGCCAGTTCATAAGAATTACCGGTTGTGTTTGGTCTATGAATGCGGCACAGGGTATCCAGGAGCGCGATTCCATTATTTTGATATATTTGCTGGCCAATGCAGGGTCGAAGCAGGAGCTGATCTCCAGCACCGGAATAGGGTTTCCCATACTGTCCTCAATTTCACAATCATGCTCCATTACAACATGCAGAATGATATTGTGGTAGGCTTCATCGTGCTGATGGTTATGTCGGTACCAGTCTGAGGACTTCAGATGCATCTCCACATTTCCGACCCATAGGGTTTCTCCAATTCTAACCCGGGCAGCAGAAAAATCGGGGCCGCTGTGTTTGTTCCAACTGCCAGGGCTTAGGATCTGAACTGTTTCTCCCTGGGTAGTATGCATGGGTCCGGGATCAAGAAGCCTGAACCTCCATAAAAAGTGGATGAAATCTTCCTTCATAAAAAGCCAATATTTGTTGCTTAATCTTCTGCAGAACCTGAGAATGCCTTTTTGCAACACCCCGGCTGAAATCGGTTTAAGGGAGATTAAAAAGCGTTTGAGGCTTGCAAGGTGCTTAAAGATAAAAAGAACTTACCAACAAAGGAAATACTTCGCCCAATATGTTTGATCAAAGGCTTTACAATTTGAATTTTTATTCGTAATTTAACCGAAAAATATTACTTTTGTAACAGTAATCAGGATTATATCTATATGTAATGGGACTGCTTCCTCTGATTGTAGAAGGGATAGAAAACAAGATAAAGAAATTGGTTTATCAAAATGAGCAGTTACACCAGCAGAACGCTGAGTTGAAGCGTCAGCTTGAAGATCTTAAAAGTGAAAAAGAGACCTTGACTGCCCACTCCCGAAACCTGGAGGATCAGATCTCAAAGCTCAAAGTAGCAAAATCCCTGACGGGCAGGGACCATTTTCAGGCCCGTCAACAAATTAACGAAATGCTGCGGGAAATAGAGAGGTGTTATGCCCTCTTGAACAGATAGGCCGCAAAGGATCATTTGATGAAAGAACAACATATATCGGTTATAATTGCAGACCGGCCCTACCGGCTCAAAGTGAGTAATGAAACAGAAGAGCAGGAGGTTCGAAAAGCAGGAGATCTTATAAATACGAAAATTAAAGAATATGCAAACCACTTCGCCTTTCGCGATAAGCAGGATCTGCTGGCAATGGTGGTGTTGCAGTTTGCTGTAGATGTTGTAAAATCAGAAGAATCGCAAAGATACCAGGAAACCCTTGAGCAAAAACTCAAAAACCTGGACCAATTGCTGGATCACTATCTGGATAAATAAGAAATACGTTCTTTGAAAGATATTAAGCTATACCCGCATTAATTCATTATACGTTTTTGAAACTCAACATTTTAAACCTTTGAGGAATAGCTCGGTTTATTAAAAACAGGCCTCAGTTGCCATGGCTTGTCCATGGCAAAATTGCTTCGGCAATCAGTGGACGTTTGCGATTTATCGGCCTCCTCAACCATGTATTTTGGGGTTTCATACAAACCTCTGAATTAATTGCGGGTTTTTTTTTATTACTAATTAATAATCAGATAAACAAATGGATTTAATAACTATTGTTGTTATTGCTCCGGTTTCAATAGCCATAGGTATTCTTGCCGCAACCACTTTTCTGCGCAAAGCCCTCGAAAGAAAAAGCCAGCAAGTGCTTAAAGAGGCAAGAATCGAAGCTGAGGTTGTAAAGAAAGAGAAAATCCTCCAAGCCAAAGAGAAGTTTCTGCAACTGAAATCTGAGCACGAAAAATACGTCTCCGAAAAAAACAACCAGATTGTCAACGCTGAAAATCGTATCAAACAAAAGGAGACTGCAGTAAATCAGAAACTGGAAGAATTGGGGCGCAAGCAGAAAGAAACCTCTGTGCTCCAGGAAAACCTCACCCAGCAGCTCGAAATTGTCAGTAAAAAGCAATCAGAACTGGACCGCTCCTACAGGCAACAACTGGAACAACTGGAGTCTATCAGTGGAATGTCGGCTGATGAAGCAAAGGCACAACTCATCGAAACCCTAAAAGAAGAGGCTCAGTCAGAAGCCCAGACCTTTGTGAAAGACATTATGGAGGAAGCACGTATTTCGGCCAATAAAGAAGCCCGGAAAATTGTGGTACAATCCATTCAGCGTACGGCAACAGAGGCGGCAATCGAAAACTCTGTTTCGGTGTTTCCCATTGAAAATGATGAGATCAAAGGCAGGGTAATTGGCAGGGAAGGGCGCAATATACGCGCACTCGAAGCTGCTACCGGGGTAGAGATCATTGTAGATGATACTCCCGAAGCCATCATCTTAAGTGGATTTGATCCTGTACGCCGCGAAATCGCCCGGCTGTCGCTGCATAAACTGGTGAGCGACGGACGCATCCACCCGGCAAGAATCGAAGAAGTGGTTGCCAAAACCAAAAAGCAGATCGACCAGGAAATCATGGAGATCGGAAAACGCACCACCATTGACCTGGGAATACATGGTATGCATCATGAGCTTATTCGACTGGTTGGGAAAATGAAATACCGTTCTTCCTATGGGCAGAATTTGTTGCAACACTCCCGCGAAGTGGCCAACCTGGCCGCTACCATGGCTGCCGAACTGGGTCTAAACCCCAAACTGGCCAAAAGAGCTGCTCTGCTTCACGATATTGGCAAAGTGCCCGACAATGAGCCCGATCTGCCACACGCTATCCTGGGAATGAAACTTGCCGAGAAATACAAGGAAAAACCAGAGGTGTGCAATGCTATTGGTTCGCACCACGAAGAGATTGAAATGGACAACCTTATCTCTCCCATCATCCAGGTGTGCGACGCCATCTCAGGTGCCCGCCCCGGTGCCCGTCGTGAAGTTGTTGAGGCTTACATAAAACGATTGAACGATCTGGAAGAACTGGCCCTCTCGTATCCTGGTGTTGTAAAAACCTATGCCATTCAGGCAGGTAGAGAACTTAGGGTGATTGTGGGTAGTGATAAGATCTCTGACAAAGAAGCTGAGCAGATTTCCTACGATCTCTCCAAGAAAATTCAGACTGAGATGACTTACCCCGGACAAATTAAAATTACTGTTATACGTGAAACCCGAGCTGTGGCTTTTGCAAAATAAACAGGATATTTTCATTGATTATCAGGCCATACAGCATTTGCTGTATGGCTTTTTTTACTATTCCAAAGTGTTAAAAAAAATCAATTCCACCCTCCGGGAAAACCAAGCTTGGCAAAACTTGTTTAAATTAGAGTTTAAATCCTGAATTGTTTGTTTTTTTAATCACATAATCAGGGATTTACATTTGTAATTTTTTTTAATTTTCATATGGCCTTTCTCCGTTTTTCCTTATTGTTACTGGTTTTTTCCTTCCTTTCTTTTTCTTTCTCACCTGCAATCTATGCAGGAGAAATTAAGGTATACACCTTTGATGAGTTTGAGTATCGTCTCTATCAGGAAGATGACAATATCTATGTTGTAAATTTCTGGGCTACCTGGTGTGCTCCGTGTGTGAAAGAAATTCCTGATTTCGAAAAGCTCAATGCCACCTATAAGGATAGGGGGCTAAAGGTATTGTTCGTAAGTCTCGACTTTCCCGGTCAGCTCGAGAGTCGTGTCGTCCCATTTGTTGAAAGGATGAACATGCAGGCTGAGGTAGTGTTGCTCAACGATCCCAGGGCCAACCGGTGGATACCCAGGGTGAGTGAGAAATGGACAGGCTCTATTCCAGCCACATTGATCTATGCTAAGGGCTTCAGAGAGTTTTATGAAAGAGAATTTACTTTTGAAGAGTTGGAAGAAATTATCAAACCATTATTATAATTTGCTTAAGTTAATACAAACCAAAAATCATTATCATGAAAAAAACCGGAATTTTACTCAGTGCAATGTTTTTTGCTCTTAGCGCCATGGCGCAAGGGTACCAAATTGGAGATGTGGCAGAAGATTTTCGCCTGCTCAATGTTGATGGAAGATATGTTTCTATGGCCGACTTTCCTGATGCCAAAGGATTTATTGTGATTTTCTCCTGCAATCATTGCCCCTATGTGGTAGCTTACGAAGATCGGATGATTGAATTGCATAATGAATTTGCTCCTAAGGGTTTTCCTGTTATTGCCATAAATCCTAACGACTCCATTGCTCAACCGCAGGACTCCTACAGCAGAATGATTGTAAGGGCACGTGAGAAGAATTTCCCCTTCCCGTATTTGCTGGATGCCGATCAGAGTATTTATCCCAAATTTGGAGCAACCCGCACTCCCCACGTGTTTCTGCTCAGACGCGACGGTGCAAATCTCCGCGTTGCCTATATTGGGGCTATCGACGATAACTATCAGGATGCCACTGCCGTTCAGGAGCGTTTTCTGGCAAATGCCATCCATGCTGTAAAGAATGGTAAAACCCCCGATCCTGCCGTAACGCGGGCTATCGGTTGTACTATTAAAACGCGTTAAAAAAATAGTAAACTTTGAACAAAACTGATGAAATAAGCATTTACCTGACGATTGTTTTGGTAAATAATTTTTATTGGTGATTTAGTGTTGGTATTTTTTTTGACAACCCCGGCGAAAGTCCTTTATCGGACTTTCGCTTTTTTAATGATTTGAAAATCAATGCTGAACGTTGCTTGATAAAGAATTATTAAGCCCCTTTGGGGTGGGTATTAGCAGTAGTTTTCTTTCTTATTGGTTTATATTAGCCACTGCTCAAAAAAAAATACCTTTTTGTGTGCAAATAATTCCTAAATTCGGCCATCTGAACTTTGCAGCACTCTGTGATAGGGGTATTCGATCTTTGCAAAGTTGGATCAAACCTGATACTTCTGATTAGCTTACCTGATAGGATATGAAGTTCCATAGTCTTCATCCTCTCCTTAATAGTGGTATGCTCTTTTGCAAAGGAAGTCTGAAGGTTCTGGAATTATCCGATTTCTTAAACCAAAACAATTTTTATGAAAGAAAATGCACTAAAGAAAAAAGGTTATTGGTGTAGCAGCTTTGCTTTGCCAATGTTTTTGGCGGTTATGCTGGTTGCTTATTCCGGCTTACTTTCAGCCCAGAAAAGCTCCGGACTTGATTTTGCAGCAGACCCCCATTTTGGTTCTGTTACCCTGAGTGCCGGTTTTAGCAACGATCCGCATACCATAAGAGTGGTAAGTGGAGGATCTGTAAATGTGGGTTCTCTTGGCCTTTGTGGCGATTGCACAGGCTATGCTTCAAGTGCTCCGGATGTAAAGCTGCATTGGTCAGGTTCTACTCGTGATCTTCGGATTTTTTTTGAAGCCGATGACGGGTCTGATGCAACTCTTATTATTAACACTCCCAATGGCACCTGGTTGGGCAACGATGATGCCTATTCAGGAACCCTCAATCCCATGATAGTGATTGCAGGTGCTCATGGCGCCGGTCGTTATGATATTTGGGTAGGTAGCTACAGTTCTGGCGAAAGTATCAGTGGAACTCTTACCATTACCGAATATAACACCCAGCCTGGTACAACCGGTGGGGGTAGTCAGGGTGGTAGCCTGGATACATCTGCCGATCCTCATTTCGGCTCAGTAAGGTTGGCAGCAGGCTTTACTCCCGATCCGCATGAAGTAAGGATCGTGAGTGGTGGTTCTGTAGATGTAAGTGGTTTGGGGCTGTGCTCTTCATGTACAGGCTTTGCCTCCACAGCACCCGATTTTAAACTCTACTGGAGCGGAAATACAGATGATCTGCGTGTCTATTTTGAAGCCGATGAAAGGGGTGATGACGCTACTTTGATTATCAATACACCAGATGGCACCTGGATTGGAAACGACGATGCATTCGATGGTACAGTCAATCCTATGTTACTACTCAGGGGGTATGGACCAGGACAATACGACATTTGGGTAGGAAGCTACAGCTCTGGTGACAACATCTCGGGCAAACTGGTAATTACTGAGCACAACCGCAGTCCGCGCTGATCATTAGTTTTCGCGCATAACATATTCGTCATACTCAAGCTCGAAGCGCAATTTGTGTTTTGACTCCTCTAAAGCCAGACTCTGAAACACAGCCTTGAGCTCAATATTGTCAACTCTCTGGGAAAGGGTGGTATACAGTTTGAATGCCGCCTTTTCCTTTTTCATGGCCAGTACCAGCGCATCGGCGTAGGTCATATCAGGCGAGGGTTTTACATTAACTACATAATCAGAAATCATAAGATCCTGTACCTTCTCATCCGAAAGGTCAAAGAGGCGCTCATCTTTGATCTTTTGTAGGCGTGCTTTATGTGCCACCTCTTCTCTGGCAAACTGGAGAAAAGTATCGCGTATTTCCTGGTTTTTCATGGTGCCTGCCAGTTGATTGTAAAAGTCAACGGCTTCCTGCTCTGCTTTCATGGCAAAGTCTAGCACCTCATCAATGGTTTTGAATTTCTTTTCCATGGTTTGCTTTTTATTAATGAGTCAATGCTTTTTCTGAGCAAATGAGGTTAATGACTTGAACCTCCGATCTGGTTTTGCAGATAATCGGCACCATTAACGAACATGGGCTCAGGAGTATCTGCCAAGGTATGGATCAGTTGCCTGGTGGGTTGCTGGGGTACCTGCTGCAGAATGGCAGCTGCCTCGAGCATAACATCGGCTGGTGTTTCAAAATCATTGCCCAATCCTAGTTTTTCGTGCAGTTGGGTAAGTTGCTCAAAACTATTCCACTCCACCCTGCCTCTATGACCCTGAGGGATTTGTTGTATGTAGCGTTGAGTGTTTGCAAAGCTACCCCCAGTTTCGAATGCCATGGAAGCAGGTAGTATCAGGTCTGCCTCCTGCGTTGTAGGGCTGTGAAAGAACTCCTGAACAACCAGGAAGTCCGCACGGTTAAGCCACTTCTTTACTTCTTCCGGATCCTTTGCTGTACCCACCGGATCTTCTCCAAAGATAAACATATTGCGGATTTTTCCTTGTTTGAGCAGACCCATTGGGTCGGTATTTAGGTTGTCGGGCAGTTTCGCAAGTCCCCAGGCTTTGGCAAGGGTTGCGGAAATATCATTGTCTTTGCTGCTGGCTCCTCCAGGGGTAATGGCAGCACAACCGCCCATATCAAAAATTCCCTGCGCATTGTTCTTTTCTTTCAATGCAATGAGGCCAGAAGCTGTTTTGCCCATTTTACCGGTTACCAGGGCCAGGTTTCGTAGCTCAAGTGAAGTAGCAGCCGATACGTTTTTTTCTGCAAAAATCAGTACCGCATGCTGTTCATTGTTGTACTGGGTGGCAAAACTGGCTATCTGTGGTTCGGTACATCCGCAGTTTTTGAGCAGGGCGTTGAAATCTGCAGCAAGCACCTGTTCGCGGTAGGATTCAAAGCCGGGACAATGATCGTTGAGGTAGACCCTGTTTTCCAAACCTTCGCGAAGCAAATATACTATAAGGGCCTGTACAAAGTGGTAATAAGACTTAACACGAATTATTTCGTCGGCCTTGTGTTCCATACTGCTTGTTGCAAGGTTGGTAACCAATGTAATGGGGATGTTGTTTTTGAATGCCTGGTTGTACATGTAAAAGCCGGCTACTCCATTCTCCATATTGGTTTCGCTACCCAGTACATAGAATCTGCCGGCTTGTGCCATCTGATCAAAGGGCACGTTTTCAAGTGAACTCATGGCGTATCCTGCACCTCTGTTCAGGTAATGAAAAGATGAAATGTTGTGGGTGCCTATGCCTGCCCTGGCAATTTTCTGTACCAGGTAGATCTCTTCATTGGTAAGGCGGGCACCTGCAAAAAAGATATTCTGATCGCTATCAGTTTGTTTTATTCTTTCTGCTATCAATTCCAATGCTTCTGAAGGCGAAATGGGTTCAAACCTTCCGTTCTTCTTTGCAAGGGGTTGGGTAATGCGCGATCTGTCATTGAGATATCTGTATCCAAAACGACCCAGCTTACAAAGGTTTCCTTCTTTGTTGATCAACCCGTTGTGGCCGGTAACCTGTGTTACAAATCCGCTTTTATGGTGATAAACCAACTCACAACCCACCGAACAGTAATTGCAAACGGCTGAAAATGTTTCTGTTTCGAGGGGGCCGGCCTTAAAGGGAACATTTTCTGCGAGTGCGCCAGTGGGGCAGGTTGATATACACATGCCACATGATTCGCAGCGGGTTTCGCTGAGTTTGTTGCCCATAGAGGGTGCAACATAGGTTTCAAAGCCCCTGTTAATGAGGCCTAACGCATTGGCTCCCACAACCTCTTTGCATATACGAACGCATCTGCCACAGAGGATACATTTGTTGTTGTCTATTTCAACAAAGGGATGCGAGAAATCCACATGAAATTTCTGGTACCCACCCATAAAAGCCTTTTGGCTGGCCTGGTATCGGGTGGCAAATTTTTTCAGATCGCAGCTGTAGTAGGCCGAACAGCCACACTCCAGGCAACGGTGGGTTTCTTCCAGGGCCTGCTGGGGAGTATAACCCAGTTCGACCTCCTCGAAGTTGTGTCGTTTTTTCGGATCCAGTGTAGGCATTTCTTCCCGTTGCTGGTGTTCGTAAAGAGCACTGTAGGGTTCGGCAGTCTGATCAAGGAAATGATCTTTGCGGCTAACGAACTCAAACCCCGGAGGGGTTACTTTTTGTCCATTGAGAAACTGGCTGCAGCTGTGGGCTGCCAGTCTTCCCTGGGCTATGGCCTCGATAAGGGTAGCGGGCCCGGTAACTCCATCTCCACAGGCAAATACACTCTCTATGGAGGTTTGCAGTGTTTTAGGATCGGCATGTATGTCGCCCCACTTGTTGAGCAAGAGCTCCTTTGGAGCATGCTGGTTGATGTCGGCAATGAAATTCACATGGGTTTTCTGCCCAATGGCTGCCAGAATGTAATCCAGTTCAATGTCGAACTCAGAGCCTTCTACTTTTACCGGGCGCCTGCGGCCTGAGGCATCGGGTTCACCCAGTTCCATGCGGAAACAGGTAAGCGATTTGAGGTTGCCGTTTTCATCTTTGTTTACTCTGGCTGGTGCCGTGAGAAACTGGTATTTGATCCCTTCCAGCTTCGATTCGTGTATCTCGATGGGGTTGGCAGGCATCTCTTTTTCTGTGCGCCGGTAAAGCACCGTAACATCTTCAGAGCCACAACGCATGGCCGTACGGCAGCAGTCCATGGCAGTATTGCCACCCCCAATCACCGCAATTTTCTTTCCCGAAAAGTCGTACTTCTGGCCCGTCACCTCCATGTTGCGCAGAAAATCGATCCCTGAAAAGATATTCCCGGCATCATCGTTTTCGCAGCCGATGCTGGTTCCGTTCTGCGAACCGATGGCCAGCACCACGGCGTCAAAATTCTGGCTAAGGCTCTGGTAGGAGATCTGTTCACCCAGTTTCTGGTTGTAGTGGATCTTAACCCCCAGGCCGGTAATCCCTTCTACCTCTTTGTCGATGATGTCGTTGGGCAGGCGATAGGGTGGTATGCCATAGCGCAACATGCCTCCCGGATGAGGGCTTGCCTCGAAGATCTCCACAGTATGTCCTTCGCATGCCAGGAAGTAAGCCGCTGTAAGGCCTCCCGGGCCAGCTCCGATTACTGCAGCCCTCTTGCCTGTAAAAGGTTTTTTCTCAGGCATAAAGCGTTGAGGCGAATCCAGGTCGATATCGGATGTGTACCTTTTTAAATAATCAATCCCCACACCCAGGCCGTCAACCAGGTTGCGCCGGCAGGCCACCTCACAGGGGCGCACACATACACGTCCGCAAATGGCCGGCAACGGATTGGTTTGTTTTATCAAGGCAGTGGCTTCTGTATGTTTTCCCTGGTTGATAAGGGCTATGTAGCCTTGCACATCAACACCCGCCGGACATGTTTCCTTGCAGGGTGCCACACAGTCTGCATAGTGGTTGCTTACCATGAGTTCAAGGGCAAATTTGCGCGACTTTACAACCCTTTCATTTTCTGTTTCAATGCGCATCCCCTCCGTAATCCGGGTTGAGCATGCAGGCTGCAGTCCACGCATACCCTCTACTTCCACCACACACAGATAACAGGAGGAATAGGGCTCTAGCCTTGGATCGTGGCACAAGGTTGGAATATCGATGCGAAGCCTGCGACTCAGGTCAAGGATCGATTCGCCATGTTGGCCTTTAACAATTTTTCCGTTGATGATTATATTGAGATGGCTCATATGTGTGCATTTAGAGGGAAAAAGTGGGTATTCAGAAAGGATGGGTTGTTATGAAAGTTTAATGGCCTTGAATTTACAACGGGTATAGCAGGCGCCGCATTTAATGCACAGGTCCTGATGGATCAGATGCTTTTGTTTTTTCTGACCTTCAATGGCATCCACCGGGCAAATTCTTGCACAGGAAGTGCATCCGGTACAATTGTCGGTGATGATCTCGTAAGTCAAAAGTTTTTTGCAGCTCAATGCAGGGCATTTGCCATCGCGAATGTGGGCTTCATACTCATCGCGAAAATACTTAAGGGTAGTGAGTACGGGGTTGGGTGCTGTCTGGCCCAGTCCGCACAAGGAGCTGTCTTTGATGGTATGTGCCAGTTCTTCAAGCATCGCAATGTCGCCCTCGCGACCTTCGCCTTCTGTGATTCGGGTCAGAATTTCGAGCATACGTCTTGTGCCAATGCGGCAGAAGGTGCATTTCCCGCAACTCTCCTTTTGTGTGAAGTCAAGAAAGAACCGTGCAACATCCACCACACAGGTGGTTTCGTCCATCACCACCATACCTCCGGAACCCATAATGGCTCCTGTGGCATTTACACTATCATAATCTACAATGGTATGCGACAAATACTCGGGAATGCAACCCCCTGAAGGGCCTCCCAGCTGTACCGCCTTGAATTTTTTGTCATCAGTAATGCCTCCTCCCAGTTTGTAAATAATATCCTTGATGGTGATCCCCATAGGAACCTCTACCAGACCGCCATGTTTGATCTTTCCTGTAAGGGCAAAAACCTTGGTGCCTTTGCTTTTTTCTGTGCCGTATTGTGCATAGGCCTGGGGGCCGTGGGAAATAATCCAGGGAATGTTGGCAAGGGTTTCTACGTTGTTGATGTTGGTAGGTTTCTCCCACAAGCCTTTTTCGGCAGGAAATGGAGGGCGTCGGCGGGGCATGCCTCGTTCTCCCTCAATGGAGGCGATCAGTGCCGTTTCTTCTCCACAAACAAATGCACCGGCACCTTCCTTTATTTTGATGTTGAAATGAAAGCCTGGAATACCGAAAATATCATTGCCCAGGTAATGTCTGGATTGCGCCTGCTCAATGGCAATTCGCAACCGTTTTATGGCCAGCGGATACTCTGCCCTGCAATAGATATAACCTTCGCTTGCCCCAATGGCGTATGCGCAGATCATCATCCCCTCGATTACACTGTGAGGGTCGCCTTCCAGGATGGAGCGATCCATAAAGGCACCAGGGTCACCCTCATCGGCATTGCAGATCACATATTTCTGATCTGCGTTGTTGTTGCGGGCAAATTTCCACTTCATTCCGGCAGGAAAACCACCGCCTCCTCGACCACGTATCCCGCTGTCGAGCACAAACTGGATCACCTTGTCGGGGGAGAGGTTTTCGGCAGAAATACGACGCATGGCCGCATAGCCCTGTCTTTGCTCATATTCGTCTATGCTCTCAGGGTCAATAAAACCGCAGTTTCGTAACGCAATTTTTACCTGCCCCTGGAAAAAGGAAGCATCCTCTGAAACGTATTTATCAGATTGGATAAGGTATTCGGGTATGGGGGAGAAATTACGGATGTGTTTTTCGATGATTTCATCCACCCGGCTAACATCAACATTGCCATAGAGGTATGTTCCGCTTTCGTCAATAATCTCCACCAGGGGTTCGCGGAAGCACATGCCCACGCAACTGGTTTTGCCCACCTCGAAACTGAGGTTGTCGGCCAGCCGGATGCGGTTAAACTCTTCGTATGTTTTTCCTGCTCCAGCTGCAAGTCCACAGCTTCCCAGGCCTACGATCACCTTTGTCTTCATCAGAAAATAGTTTAGTTAGTTGATTAGCTTCCATTGACTTTTTAGCAGTTACAGAATGAGCTGTTCTGGTTTAACCTGCATGAGGTCAGGTTGGGTTGTCTTTCTTGCTCCGGTTTGCTCCTGCAGGCTTCCATTGAACAAATTGTTAATTGGAGATATTCTTGTCTTCATGGTCCAGACTTTCTTTTCTCCTGATTTCTTTTACGATTCCAGCTGCCTGTTTGGGAGTGAGTTTGCCATAGGTTTCTTCTCCTATCATCATTACAGGAGCCAGCGAACAACAGCCAAGGCATGCCACGGTTTCAAGGGTGAAGATCCCATCTTGCGTGGTTTCTCCATCTTTTATTTCGAGCATATCGAGCAATTCATCCGTAATGGCAGTAACACTTTGTACATGACAGGCAGTACCGTGGCACATTTTGATGATATGCTTTCCTGCAGGCGTAAGTCGAAACTGGGCATAGAAGGTGGCTACTCCATACATTTCGCTGAGCTCCAGCCCGGTTTCGCGGTGTAGCTTTTCAAATGCCTCCCTGGGAATGAAGCCAAAAAGTTCCTGGGTGCCCTGAAGAAGGGGTATGAGGTTTCCCTTCGAATATTTGTATTTGTCGATCAGCTCATCAAGGAGTGACAGATCGACGGTTTGCACCGGCAAATCATCTGATTGTACCGGTGCCACTGCGGGTATTCTTTTAATACGCATAATCCCTGTTTGTTTTGGCGCAAAGTAATGAATTTTCGTTTAGGGCTATGGCGTTTTTTTTGATTAATTTTTTTTTGATTTTTTTTGGAATATTGAAAAAAAATGTTATTGCTTTGGTGGGTTTTATTTGCCGTTTTTGAAAATGATAAGTTTATAAGCCTTGTTTTTGCAAAACTCTTCGGCATTGAGTAATGCGATGTTGTTTTGAAGTTTGGCTATGTTTTTCCGGAACAACCATTTTGCAAGTCGCAGAAGCCTTGGTTTTTTCTGCTGAAATTTCTCCATCAGAATATCCACTGTAGGCAGGATATATTGTTTTGTAAAAAGGTCTGCGGTTTCCAGTGTAGGAGCCACTTGAGCAGTAATATCCTGCTCTTTGATCATTTGAAAGCCCGATTGGCTGGCCATGGGCATAAATTTTTCGAATTTATGGCCGCTTTTGGCCAGCGGCCCTGAGGAGTGGTTGAAAGTAAAATAGTCGCAGACCATTAGAATGCCTGTGGGTTTGAGCAGTTGGGCAGCTACTTCAAAGAGTTGAGGCAGAGGGATGTATTGAGCAGATTCGCTCATGAGTATGATGTCGTAGCTGTTCTCGGAGGCTTCAAAGTACTGAAAACGTGCAAGATGAAAGGGTACCTGCAATCGTTTTTTAAAGACCTCCTGCTGATGAAGGTCAGGCGATAGTCCTTCTGCAATGAAACCGGCATTGTGCAGGGCTTCGGTCATGGCACCGGTGCCACATCCCACATCCAGAATACGCGTTTGGGAAGGATTGGGGAAGAGTTGGCGGATCTCCTGTAAAAGGTAATCCTCATAGCGAAGCTGGGCAATCTTAACACCCTCCAGCGTCCTGGGGTCTTCGGGGTTCCATAAACCATAGTGTAACCGGTCGAGGCCCAGTACTTCATTGTAAAAGCGCAAGCTTGTGTCTTTTCTGAATTTTGGTTGAGGTTTGCTCATGGGGTAACTGATTTTGGTTTTAGATGGGTTAAAGCAAACCGATTAACCTTGTCATGGGTTGTTGTACCGGGTAAAGGGTGTAACCTGCTGGTCGGCAAATTCTCCCTTAATGTATTTAAAGTAGCCGGTAATGCCAATCATGGCAGCGTTGTCGGTGCTGAATTCAAATTTAGGAATATATACGCTCCATCCTGCTTTTTCCTTCTCGGCCATCATGGCTGCTCTGAGCGCTGAATTGGCTGATACCCCCCCCGCAATGGCCACCTGGCTGATGCCGGTTTCATTTGCTGCTTTACGCAGTTTGCTCATCAGGATCTCTACAATGGTATGCTGGATGGAGGCGCACAGATCACTTTTATGTTCCTGTATGAAATCGGGGTTGGTTTTGAGTTGATCTCTCAGAAAATAAAGGATAGAGGTTTTCAGTCCACTGAAAGAAAAGTCCAGATCGGGGATGTTGGGATGAGGGAATTTGTATGCATGAGGATTGCCATGCTGGGCAAGCTGATCGATAAGCGGACCGCCGGGATAGGGCAAGCCCATAATTTTGGCGGCTTTATCGAAGGTCTCTCCAGCGGCATCATCGATGGTTTGACCCATCACCTGCATTTCGAAATGGTCTTTGATGAGCATAATCTGGGTGTGCCCACCCGAAACGGTGAGGCAAAGAAAAGGGAACTTTGGTTTTTCGGGTTGATCCGGGTCATCTATAAAATGTGCCAGAATATGGGCGTGCATATGGTTAACTTCGATCAGGGGAATACCCAGGGCAAGGGAGAAAGATTTGGCAAAAGAAGCACCCACCAGTAAAGAGCCCAAAAGGCCCGGCCCATTGGTGAAAGCCACGGCATGTAACTGTTTTTTGCTTATCTTTGCAATGTCTAAGGCCCTGTGAATTACAGGGATAATGTTCTGCTGATGGGCACGCGATGCCAGTTCGGGTACAACTCCTCCAAAATTTTTGTGAACATCCTGATTTGCAATAACATTGGCAAGGATTTTGTCGTTCTTGAGTACTGCGGCTGAAGTATCATCGCACGAGGATTCGATTCCGAGTATATAGGTATCCATGCAACAGATGGGTTAAATGATTATAATAAGGCAATCTTGCAGAGGGTTTTGCGTTGAATTTCTGCATTTCGTTTCATGAAAGTCACATCTTTCGATGAAAAGGTTTTATGCAAATACCCCTGGATGAAAAGGAGGCAAAGTTATTAAAAAAACACGTTACATAGTATTGATCACCCTGGTGGTAATGTTTATTATCCCGGCTTTGTTTTATGCTACCCTGCGCAGTGCCAGGGTGCAAACCTGGCTGGCAGCCAAAGCTGCGGCTTATTTGTCGCAGGAGCTGGATGCCACGGTTAGTGTAGGAGGAGTAAATATCACCTGGTACATGAATGTGGTGCTGGAAGATATCAGCCTGATGGATAAGCAGGAGCAGCCTTTGCTATATGCCCGCCGAATGGTGTTTGATATGCACCGGATCTCGCTTTCACGCCGTTCTCTTACCGTAAACAAACTGCTGTTCGACCAGGCATCTGTAGGAATGACCCGTTATGCCGGTGACGAAGACTACAATTTCAAATTCCTGATAGACTATTTCGACAGGCAGGAAAAAGCCGATACGTTTGCTTTACCCCCATGGAATGTGGTGCTTCGCTCCTTCGAGTTTCGCAACTCGGGTTTATCTCTTTCCGATTACAACAGCATACCTTCCGATTATGGCTTTGATCCTTCGCAATTTGCTTTTGGCGATCTCAATCTGCTCATTGAAGATATTGTATTTGAGAGTGATAGTCTATGGGCCACTGTTTCCCATTTTTCAGTAGCAGAGTCGCGTGGTTTGCGCCTGGAGGAATTGTCGGCCCATCTTTTTATCAGCCCCACCGCCAGTACAGCCCGTAATATGGTTATCCGTACTTCTGACAGCCAGCTGGAGCTGGATGTTTTGCTTAGCTACGATAATTATCAGGCATTGGGAGATTTTTTTCATCAGGTTGATTTACAGATCGATGTAAAGCCCTCGCTGCTGCGGCTGTATGATCTGGCTTACTTTATGCCTTCAGTGTATGGTCTGGATCATCGATTGAACCTGCAAGGCTCTTTGAGTGGAAAACTGAGCAATCTGCGAGCAAGCAATATGAATATCCGCTATGGCTTGTGGTCCAACTTTCAGGGAAGTTTTCAATTGGTAGGTTTACCTAATGTAGAAGAGACCTTTCTGAATTTTTCTGTCAACCGTTTTGTTACTACCCGCAAAGACCTTGAATCATTCAGGTTGCCGCTGCGGTATGGGTCAGGATTTTTGCAATTGCCCCCAGAAAGCCAGGCCCTGGGTATGATCAACTTCTCAGGCAACTTTACAGGGTTTATTTACGATTTTGTAGCATATGGACAGTTTCAAACTGCCCTGGGCCGTATTTCCACCGATCTGGCCATTATCAGCAACGACGATTTTACTGATATCCGATACCGTGGAAACCTTTCCACTTCAGGTTTTGACCTGGGTGCTCTGCTGGGGAACCAGTCCAGTTTTGGCAGTATTGCTCTGCGTGCCGGGCTTACGGGTTCCGGAACCAGCTTGAGTAATCTGCAGGTCGACATGACCGGACAGGTTCAGTCTTTGCAGTTTCGCGGCTACAATTACAAGAATATCAATGTTTCAGGGTATTTCTCAAACAAAAGGTTCAATGGCAACCTGCTTGTAAACGACCCCAACCTGTTTGTCGATTTTTCCGGCTTGATGGACTTTGGGGGTGAAGTGCCCAGTTTGAATTTTACAGCCCAGATCGACAATGCCGATCTTACCCGACTGAATATTTACCAGCGCGACAGTCTTTACAGCAGTATGCTTTCAACCATTATTTCGGTGCGCGGGCGGGGCAGCAACCTCGATAACATGGAGGGTGAGATTGAGGCTTTGAAAACCACTTATCATGAAAGGCATATTGCAGAGGATACTCCCGGGCATCAATACCGAACCGATCGGATGAGGCTGGTGAGCGATTTGCTGCAGGAAGGGCAGAAGATTATTCGATTGGAATCCGATTTTCTGGATATGCAAATGGAGGGAGATGTCAATCCGGAGCATGTAGGTCTGGCACTGGAGGCGGTTCTCTCTAATTACCTGCCGGCGGGCTTCCCTGTCAAAACCAATGGACGCAAAAAAGGCAACAGGGTAGAAGCTCAGATACTTCTTAAACACACCCAGCCCTTAACCCACATCTTCTTTCCCTCTCTGCAATTGGCAGATAACACACATCTTACGGCACACTTTGATCTGGAGCAAAAGTCTCTTACTGTTGAAGGTGCTTCCGATTATTTTGTCTTTGGCAACAGCCAGCTTACCCATCTTACCCTTGATATGAAAGGAGCAGGAGAAGAGCTTGTTGTGCAAACCCAGGCCAACCGGTTTTTTCTGAGCGATAGTATATGGATGGATGGTTTTAACTTTTCAGGGCGTGCTCATCATGACAGTATTTCACTTGATGCTCATTGGCATAATACATTATCTCCCCGACTTAATAAGGGTATGATAAAAGGTCGAGGGCTTATGCTGGGCAGAGAAAGTGCATGGTTTAGTTTCGACCCCCAGTCCTATGCTGTGGTAAATGACTCTTTGTGGGCCCTGGGGCATCATAACCGAATAGTTTTGGATACAGCCATGGTGTCGGTAGAAAACCTGCTGATCTACAAAAAGGATGAGTACCTGAGGGTTGATGGGGTTCTCAGTAAAAACCCCATGGATGTGATGAAAATCAACCTGAACAACTTCAATGTAGAAAGCCTGAATTTTCTTCTGCGCGATCGAAAAGTTGATTTTGCAGGTATTTCCAGTGGAGAGCTTACTTTGTCTAACCTGCAGGAGGCCCCTCATATTGCGGCAAATCTGCTTATACGCGACTTTGCCTTTAACCACGATCACCTTGGAGATCTCTCGCTCAACAGTATTTGGGATGCTTCCTATAAGGCATTCCGTATCGACGCCGAGATTATTTATCATGGTAACGTAGGGACCAACCGGCCCGTTGTGGCACGCGGATATTTTTACCCCGAAAGGGAAGATGATAATTTTGATATTGATATCGTAATTGAGAATCTTCGCATGTCCGTTTTTGGTCGTTATCTGGAGGCGTTTGCTTCCAATTTCCGAGGTATTGCCTCGGGCAATCTCCGGCTGGAAGGACCTATGGCTGCACCCGAACTCAGGGGAAGAGCCCGTTTGATGCGTACGGGATTCAGGGTAGACTATCTTAATACCGCCTATTCTTTTGCACATGATCTGGAAGTAGGCAAAGATTTTTTCCGGTTCGAAAACCTTGTGCTCAACGATACACTGGGCAATTCCGCATTGGTAAGTGGGGTAGTAAGGCACGAAAATTTCTTCAATTTTTCGGTAGATATCACCTTCAGGCCCGAACGTCTGGCAGTACTCAATACCCAGCCCCATCACAACGATCTGTTTTATGGCAGGGCCTTTGCTTCAGGGTTGTTCAGGGTGCATGGCCCGGTAAATAACATCGTAATGGATATTTCTGCTCAGGCCAACCGGGGTACTCAAATCTTTCTGCCTCTCGATTATACCGGTGAGCTTACAGAATCTCATTTTATTACCTTTGTTTCTCCCGACAAACAAGCTCCTTTGCCTGCAACCTCTTCCAGGACCGACTTTATGGGCTTCACCATGAACTTTGACCTGGAGGTTACACCAGAGGCTGAAATACAAATGATCTTCGACTCACAGATTGGCGATATTCTCAGGGGAAGAGGTTTTGGTAATCTTAAATTTGAGATCGATCAGCAAGGAGCATTTCATATGTATGGCGATTATACCGTACAGGAGGGAGATTATTTGTTTACTCTTCAGAATCTTATCAATAAACGGTTTAGGATGGAACAGGGAGGAACCATTCGTTGGACGGGAGATCCCTATGATGCCGATGTTGACATCAGAGCATTGTACCGTTTGCGTACGTCGTTGTTTGATCTGGCGGCCAACCAGACCGATACATCCGATTTTTATCGCAGAAGGGTACCTGTAGAAACAGTGTTGCATTTGCAGGATAAGCTCTTTAACCCCACCATCAGCTTTGCCATACAGATGCCTGGGGGCGATGAGGCTACCCGTGAAATGATTGAACGGATTATTACCACAGAGCAGGAAATGAACCGCCAGGTTTTTTCTCTGCTTATCCTCAACCGGTTTGTGCCTCCCGAAGATGGTTTCAATACCGCACTTGGGTATGGAATGGGCTCTACCTCTTCGGAGCTGCTCTCCAATCAGCTCAGCAACTGGTTGTCGCAGATCAGCTCAGATTTCGATATCGGGATTAACTACCGGCCTGGCGATGAGATCAGCAGCCAGGAGCTTGAGGTAGCTCTCTCAACACAGCTCTTCGACGATAGAGTCGTAATTGATGGCAACGTGGGAGTGGCTGGTAATCATCCGGCCGCCCAGCAAAGAGCCAGCAACATTATTGGAGACGTGAATGTAGAGGTGAAGATTACCCCGGAAGGCAAGTTCAGGATTAAGGCTTTCAATCGTTCCAATACCTTTGATGTGCTCAACACTACTGCCCCTTATACCCAGGGCGTGGGTGTTTTTTACCGGCGCGAATTTGATAACCTGAGCGAATTGTTTCGCAGGCGCAAAAGAACTGTTCAGGAAACTCCTTACCTGGAAGAGCTGGAATACTCCGGAGAGGAAGCACGGAGTGAATAATCCATGTCGGGCTAAATTTTGAATCTTCCCCTAACTTCCCTGAGGCGCTCGCGCAGTGATTTTCGGTTCATCTTCTTCTGAGCCGATTTGGTATCGCCCAGCAAAAAGGCGTAGGGCTCCATTCCTTCCACCTCATCAAATATAACTTTAAGGATGGCCATGCCAGGAATAAAGAGGATCATACCTGCCAGTCCCCATATAAAATTGCCCACAAACAGAGCTATGATGGTCATTAGCGGGTTCATAGATACTTTTCCACCTACAATTTTTGGGGTAAAAAGATTGCTTTCAAACACCTGAATGATCCAGAACGCTAAAAACACCCCTATGGGATACCAGAGGGAATCTTTGGTGAGGAAGGCATACATAATGGGCAAGGTTGCACCGATAAAGGGACCAAGAAAAGGAATTACATTCAAAAGGGCCGCAAAGCCGGCAAACAGGAATGCGTGTCCGATGCCCAGGCTGAGAAGAGCAATGCTGTTGAGTACCGCAAGGATACATATTACTACAAACATACCGCTGATGTAGTTCTGCACAACAAGCTTGATTTTTGAAATGGCATTGCGCACCTTCAGGCGATGGCGATCGTCGAACGACATTAGCAGAAAATCGATCAGAAAATGTCTGAAGTACAGAAACAGGAAAATGTAGATGGGCATGATGAAAACCATAGTGAGAGTGCCAGCTGTGGCAATAACCCCCTGGGTAAGGCTGCTGGCATTTTCATACAGGTAGTTGAATACGGCATCCTGGATCGTATCGGCAGATATGGGTACCACGCCATCAAGGTTCTCTTCAATAAACCCATTGAGTATGCCCAGGTAGTAGCTTACCCGCTCTTCAAGTAAGGAGAGATCGCCACTGAACCGCAATATCTGGTTGTAGAAAAAATAAACCAGTGCACTGAGCAAGGCTACCATTGATACTACGCTGATAAAGACTGCAAGTACCTTGGGCACTTTGATTTTTTCCATCCAGGTGGTAAAGGGGCTTATGAGTATGGCCAGCAAACCCGATACCAGCAGGGGCACCAGGATGGATTTGGCCTCGCGCATGATAAACACGATAAGGATGATCAGCAGTAGCAGTATGGTAAGCCTGAGGTAAAAAGGAAGTTTGATCTGCATAATGGTCAATGGGATGAAAAGTTAAGACATTGTTCGTCGATAGCAAGTACATAGTGGGATATAACCTGTATCAATGGTGCTGTTTCATATCCCGAAAAACCTGTAATATGGCTGTACTGCACCTGTTGCCTGAAGTTCTCCAGGTATTCGGCAGAAGCAGGCATGTACGACCAGTGCCATTTCTCTTCCTCATACCCGGTTCTGTTGTTGTGCGATTTGGAGGTATAAGGTTGGCAAAACCCAAACAGTGGTGCGTTCTGCTGGAGCCATTGGTACTCGCGCAGCCCGCGTCCGGAACTGAAGTAGCTGTTGTTGAGGCTGTTGATGTCGATGTCGGTGCCCCAGTGGTGGCGCGAGGTGCCAGGCATAGCACTGAAGCGGAGTATCTCAAGAGCCCTTTGGGTAGGATCGGTGATACTGGTGGCATTGATATTGCCACTGAGGGTTTGTCTTCCGTTCCATTTGTCTTCCCAGATCCTTTTCTGATGGTCGAAGCTGCGAAAAGCCGAAATAATGGTAAGCTGAATACCCTCTGCTGCAGCTGCCTCATGCATTAGCCTGAAAGCATCGAGCGCACGGTGGTGCATAAACATACCATTTCGGTTTGCCAGAGACCTGTCTATGGGTGCAAGGCTGTCATGATTATGATCGATCTTACCGAGCAATGTATTCATGTCTAGGATTTTCGGAGGTTTTTGCATTGCAGTGGGTTGAGGCGAAGGTTCCAGTGTGTCAATTGCCAGGGGCTGATCTGTCGGTACCGATGATATTGAGCCTGATCCCTTGAAACGGCAATGGCGCGATCCAACCAGCAGTAAAGCCATCAATACCATAAACAGTATAAACCATTTTGACCTGTTTCTTTTCGATCTTTTTGCGCACATGAATTGTTTAATTTTCAGAGAAACCTTCAATCCATGTCAAATTTACGCAAATCGTTGACAAAATCGGGAGGTTTGAATGGCAAAAGACTAAATTTGTGCAATGAAGAAATCCTAACCAAAAAGAGAAATTATGACAAAGATTTTGAAAGCCTACGAAAATATTGATTTTCTGAAATCGCCATCGGCGCGTATTCTGCGGATCATGTCAGAATTTGTAGAGCCCAATGCGCGGTTTCAGCAACAAAAAATAAAAGATACAGTAGTTTTTTTTGGTTCGGCCCGACTTCCGTCCCGGGAGCAAGCCGAGAAAGATCTCAATGCGTTGAAGGCTATGGATAATCCTGATCCTGCAGCCCTCAAAAAGGCGGAGATCAATCTGAAAAATTCGCGCTACTATGAGGATGCTGTAGAACTCTCCCGGCGGGTAACACAGTGGTCAATGAAAAACTATTACCACAACGGACGCAGATACGTGGTTTGCACAGGCGGTGGCCCTGGCATTATGGAGGCAGCCAACAAAGGTGCCCATCTTGCAGGAGGCAAATCGGTAGGGCTCAATATCAGTTTGCCTTTCGAACAGTTTGCCAACCCCTATCTTGAAGATGAGCTCAACTTTGAGTTCCACTACTTTTTTATGCGCAAGTTTTGGTTTGCCTATCCGGCCAAGGCTATCGTAATATTTCCGGGTGGTTTTGGCACCCTGGATGAACTGGCGGAGATTCTCACCCTTGTACAAACCGGAAAGATCAAGAAAGAGATGAAAATACTGATCTACGACAGCCACTACTGGAATGATATTATCAATTTCAGTAAGTTTGCCGAGCATGGAATGATCAGCGAAGAAGACCTTCAGCTTTTCAAAATGTGCGACTCAGTAGATGAGATGGAGAAAGAGCTCATGGAGCACTTCGAAAAGATGAAAGACAAGGATAAGCTGATGTAAATCTTCTCAGAAGGGATAGCCAATGGCTATATTCAGCAACAGATTATCGCGTCGCCAGGTGCGGTCCAGTGGTTTTACAGGCTGGAAGTATCCTGGCGACGAATCGTATGGAACGGCCAGTGGAAATGCCAGGTCGAAGCGCAGAATGAAGAAAGTAAAATCGAATCGGATCCCAAAACCGGTGCCCAGGGCTATCTGACTGAGGAATTGATCTGCTGTAAACTGCCCTCCGGGAGCATTTTCTCTTTCCCTGATATTCCAGACGTTTCCTGCATCGGCAAACAAGGCTCCTTTCAGAATGGGGGTCATGCTGAAGCGATATTCTGCACTGAATTCCAGTTTGATCTCTCCCGATTGATAAACATTAAGAGATGTAGAGAGGGTGTCGGGCGATAGGTAAGAACCGGGTCCCAGCGATCGTGGGTGAAAAGCTCTTATGCCATTGCTACCCCCGGCAGTGAATAGCTTCACATAAGGCAAGGTTTCGGAGTTGCCGTAAGGAACCCCTATGCCGGCTGCTAGGCGTGTTGCCAGGCGTTGGCCATTGCCCATGTTCAGGTAGTAGCGTAAGTCAAAATCGGTTTTGGTAAACTGCGAGAAGCTTTGTTTAAAAATGCCATAGCCTCCCTGGGGCAGGGGGGTGGCAAGGCCCAGAACATCTGCAAAAAGGTAGGTGAGATTACCTGAAAGATCAAGGTTGTAGTTAAAGTACCAGGCATGCCTGGCGGGGCCACGTAATTGGGTATTCCAGTAGGAAGAAAACTCAGATCCCAGCAGAAACTGCTCAAATAACCCCCTGCGAAGCAAAACATCCTGCGAGAAGAACTGCTCATACTCAGGAGAAACATTCCCCAGAGAAAAGATGTTGAATACAAAAGGAGAATAACGGTATTGTGAAGTAACTGATTGGTTCCATACATATTGCCACTGGCTACGCAGGGACGATACGCTGAATGCATCGGTTCTTCGCAGAAGGTTGAAGGATAAGGATATATTGGTTTTAGGAACAAAGCGTGTTGAAACATTGCTTATGCCAAAAGGAGCTACAAACCGGGGGATGCTCAGCTCAGAGGATATCCCTGCTTCCAGCGATGCTGCCTGGCGCTCGCGCTGCCCCAGAAGTGTTTCCCAGGCTCCATCCAGGTTGAGGCTGAAGTGCTCCGCCCCCGACAGAAAGTTTCGGTTATTAAATGAGACGGTAAGTCCGGGACCTGCAAAATTGGTTGACTTTGATACCCCCCGCAGCTCAGTGCTGAGGCTTTTCTTTTCCATAGGAGTTAACAAAATCCGCACATCAAGCCGGGGTTCGCCGGATGATGTGTTTTCAAAAAAACGAATATTCACAAACTTGAATACTCCCAGCCCCATCAGGTGGGTAAGGGTAAGGTCGTGATCTTTGATGCTGTAGTATTCTCCAGACTTAAGGAAGATTGCCCTTGCCAGGGTATTTTCCCTGAACTGCCCATGGTTGTTGAGAAGAAATACTCCTGATGCAAGCTTTACGGTATCGGCTTCATGCCGGATTTCATGGGCTGTGAGGCTATGGTCGGCATTGATGTATACATTGCCAATTTTTTGTTTAACCAGTGCATGTGCGGGTGTATTGGCCTTGATGGTAAGCTCCAGGTTTACACTGCGCGAAGCATGCAGGGTATCTGCCCTGAAAAGCAGGAAGTCGTGATGGAAAAAGAAATAACCTTGCTCTCTGAGATTGCGCGCAATTCGCTCTCTTTCCTCCCTGAGCACCGACAGCCGGTAAGGTTGTCCGGATCGGATCAGGCTCTCTTCAGCCATGCTATTGATGGCCACACCAATTTCAGTGTCGGCAGATATTGTGCTGATCTGATCAATAATAAAGGGTGGATTCAAGCTTATGGTAAATGTTACGCCTGCTTTTTTTCTTCCTTCCCGGATCTTGTGCTCGATGGTAGGGTCGAAAAAACCAAGGTTGAAAAGCCGGTTTTCCATAAGCCTTTCACCTCTCTCAAAGTCGAAATCCTCAAACAAAACCGGAGGGCGACCAAACCTGTTTTTTAATTGTCTGCCAATGTAAGTGCGGGGTTCATCTCCTGCAATGTTGTAAAGCCAGAGGCGTGTTCTCCACCATAAAAACCTCTCATTGGGTTGTGGGCGCAGTACCCTTTGCAGTTCGGCTTCGATCTCTGGTTTGTTCCTTATCTTTTCATCCGATTCAATATTGATCTTACTGCCAGTATACAGCTGCTGCCCTTCCTCCAGGTATCTGAGATTGGAACATGAACTCAGTGCCACTATCGCCAGCAGGGCAGAAAGAAAAGCCAGTAGTGCACTCCTGTGCGAGGGTTTGTATGGGTTTATGTGGTGGGTTTTCCGCATCTTAGTCTTCATTTTGAGTTTGATCAGGTGTTTCCGTTTGATCAGTCTCTATCTGGGTCTCTTTCTCCTTTCGGGCAAAGAGCTCCCTGAACTTATTGTAGCTTCTGGAGAAAAGCAGGGCAATGCCAGTTTCGATTACCTGGCCATCAAAAATATCTGCATAGTTTTTCGTGCGGAAACCTCTCAACCGAAGGTTCCCTTCGGGGGTAAGCAGATACTCGATGGAGAAATCTCCGGCAATATCTGTTGCCTCCCTGTTTCTGCGGGTTTCGTCTTCCAGCTCAATATTTCCGCCAACGGTAACTCTGACCCTGTCGTCGAAGAAATTCTGAGATACTTCCAGTTGCAATTCTGTTCTTCCCACTTCCTGCCCATCTGCAAAATCTACAAAAGATTCAACTTCAAAGTTAATGTCTAGCCCCCTGATGTATCGGCTACTCAAACGGTTGAGCTGCTGGGTTAGTATCTGGCTTGCCGATGATCGAGCGGTAGATTCGAAACCACCTCCGGTACCCAGAGAGGCAAGAGGGTTCTCCTGAACAAAATGTCCGAGCATGAGCAGGGCAAAAACCTGCTTGTTGAGTTCTGAGGGGTTCTGGTTGAGCTGATTGATCCTTGCCATGAGGGTGCCGTCGAGGGCGTTCTGGTGTTCCTGCGGAAGGTTCAGTTCAAAGCTTATCTGGGGTTCATTGAGGTTTCCGCGCATGCGCAGAAATACCTGGAAGGGAAACTGTTGACGCAGAGCCGCTCCCTGGGTAGTGCCCATCTGCTGCACCAGCAAATCGCGGGCATGGGTGCGTACGCTGAAAATGGCCGTAAGGTCTACCTGTGCCTGCATGGGGTCGCCACTCCAAACGATATGACTTCCGGGTTGAATGCGGAAGTTTCGCCTGATGAAGTCATAAAAGGTAAGCAGGTATTCCCCATCGGTAATCTCATAGCGTCCGGAGAGTGTAATTCTGCCACCGGGATCAATGCCAAAGCTTAGCAGTCCTCCTCCCTTCACTTCTACAAAGTCGCCGGCGTAGCGGTCTATGATAATGCGTACATCTGTTTGGGGGTCAATTTCCATGTTTACACTCAGATCGAGGATGTCGAAGGTGGGGCCCTGCACTTGCTGTGGTGCAGCCTGACGTGCCATTTGCAGGAACAGTGTGTCGCGGGTTTGCACGAATTCCACCACCCCATCGTCGCCGATTGCTTCCGGAAGGCTCTGGGGCAGGATCAGTGTAAGCCCGGAGCCTTCATTGAGCTTGATGCGCCCGTCGATAGTGGGGTTGTTCTGCGTGCCGCGCAATCGCAGGTCGGTATCTACCAGAATGCGTCCATGATAGATCTCGTTCTGTCCTGGCCTCACGTTCATCAGGAGGAAATTTCTTGAGTTCAGATTGAGGTTAAAACCCACCTGGTTGAGATCAGTAATATCAATAGACCCCATAAGGTTAGCTCTTCTTCCTGCAGAATCCTCAAGGGCAAGGTTTTGAAAACGCAACTGACTTCGGTCGAAGCGGATGGTTTCGCCTCTGATAAAGTAACCTGCATTGAGAGCAGGAACCCTGAAGGCGGTTTCATTGATATTGAGGTTACCGGAAATCAGGGGTGCGTCGGGTGTGCCATTGATCTGCATGCGGCCACTCAGGAAGCCGCGCAGGTGGGTAATGTGTCCTGCTGCAAAACTTTCGAAGGTGGGCAGGTCAAGCCTTTGCAGGTTGACATCGAATTGCATGGCAGGTTGAGGCCCCGTTTGGTAGTTGCCATTGATAGAAAGATTGGTAAGTTCACTGCGAAGAGTGGCAAGAATGTTATAGCGGTCCTGCACGGGGTTGTCGGCCTTCAGCGTGATGTTGCCCAGGGTATCGCCATCAAAGCTGAAGTTATCTATGGTCAGATCGGCTAAAAAGGCAGGGGTTTCAAAGATGTTTTTCAGGCTGAGACTTCCATTGAAAACACCTCCGATGGGGGGTATTTGTCCAGATGCAAATTCGGTAAGTCTTCCCAGGTCAATGTCTTTAAAGTTTAGATCTACAATTGCATAAAGTTCTTCCTGCTGCCGGCTTTGGGCAATAAGGTGCCGGGAACCACTCTGCAATGCAAAGTTCTGAACTTCTATATAGGGAGGAGCCAGCCTGATTTGGTTGTCCTGAGAGATGGTCCAGTTTTCGCCATTGATCAAAAGGGGAGAAGTGTCGAGGCTGAATATGCGCAGAGTGTCCTGCTGTGTGAGGCTCCCTCCAAAATGATACAGCGGTTGCGACAGATGATCGTTGAAGGCCAGCTGGAAAAGAAATACCTCATTGGCAAAACTTCCGGTCATTACAAAATCTCTTAAGGGAATATCGTTGAAATTCAGTCTGTTGAGGTCCATGGCCATCTCCATCTGGCTTTCATCCGAAATAACTTTAAGTTTGAATTCTTCCAATTCCAGATTAGCATACCCTGCCGCAGGCAGATTAGCTTCAAGAGTAAGAAACTGATCTCTGCTGTTGTAAGATGCGTTTACCTGCAAGGTGTCGGAATAGGACAGCCCTGGCAACACCACTTCCGTAATGAATGCATCAGGAACTACCTGCATATCAAATTCAAAACGTTTAGCATCGGTTTCTGAAGTGTCCTTTATCCCCAGGTCGTAATAATGCGAAAAGTGTGCTCCCAGGATGCCGGGCAGAAGCGCCGGGCTGAAGTTGCCCCGGTAGTCTGCACTGGCAAAAGGCGATTGTAACTGCAGATGATAGTTGCCGGGTTCTGCCTGGCTTGATAACTGAAAAGCTGGCAGAGAATAAATCTTTCCTTCGAAAGCAATCTGCGTGTTGCTCAGGTTCAGATTTCCACTGAAGAAGTCTTCGGTATTGAAAACCAGTTTCGAGTCCAGGCGGGTTCTTACCAGGAAGTCCTGTTCCATAATGCCCAGCTGTTTTAGGTGTGCGTAGCCAAGCACCATGAAAGCTTCTGCCGAAGGAGTTTCTGCAAACAATCCGTATGACGCATTCAGTTCCAGATTGAGGATCTCATCGGTATATTGTGTTGCCAGCGAGGCAACGGAATCTTTCATGGTAAGGCTGATTTGCCAGGGTTCGTAGGAATGCTCGAAAATCTGTAATCCCTCAAAAAGGAATGAGGCCTTCATTGCCATCCCCGCCAGGCTGTTTCCTTCGCCCGAGAAATCAACCGCAACATCAAATGGTGCGGGCAACAGATCGGGTTGTTGTATCAATCTGCCCACTTTGAGTTGGTCGATGTGCAGTGTTCCATTCCACCCAGGCAGGCTGTCTGCCGTAAGGGCTGAACCCGCAACAAGACTGGCAGAGCCCAGGTTGCTGCGGATTACGGTCTGGGAATTAAAGTCTGAAATACTCCCCCGGGTTTTACTGTCGATATAAATATAGCTGGGCAGCTCAATGCCTTGCGGTGCCAGGGTATCGGGCAGGTTGGCAAAAAAACGTTTGGGCGCTGCAAAAAGGCGTAACTGCTGTATGTCGAAATGTGCACTGCCTAAATTAGCCAGATCTTTAATCTGTACGTGGGTATAGGCAGAGAAAAACTCGGGAGCCGTTATCCATAGACTGTCAAGCTGCAACTGGGCCATGCCTCCATTGATTCTGCCCCCAAAACTCACTCCTTTGTTGCCGGGCCAGTTGAAGTAATAATCGTTGAACTGCGGGATAAGCCAATCAAGATCTGAGGCAAGATGGTTTTGGCCCATCTCAAGGGTAAACCGTGCTTTAGATAAGGCTTCCTGGTTGATTTCCAGTAGATTGGTTTGAGTGTGCAGCGTTAGATGCAGCTTGCTTGACAGGGTTTGTAATCTGAGATTGTCGATACGCGATTGCCGGCCGTCCAGTGCAATATTGGCCGAAAAGCTGCGAATGGCAAAATCTCTGTGAAACTGCCCTGAAAGGTTTGTCAGGTTGATCATGATCCTTCCTGGATCCACTTTTATGTTGTGGGCCTCCAGTGAGATATTCTGAATTTGCAGAGCACCAGGGTGGAAAGAGGAGGGGGGATTTCCCTGGGCTTCTCCCTGGAACAATGCAAAGGATGATCTGCTGAGATTGAGTTGATCAAGCTCTATGTGCCAGTCCATTACTTCCGAAAAACTGAAGCGGAACGGGTTGTTGTCGGGTTCGTTGGCCTTGAATTCTTCTTCAATTGCATGAGGTTGGGGTAAAACAAAATGTGCATGCAATTGATCTGCTTCAAGTTTTTGAAGCCCCACAAAAAAATCGTGCAGTACAACACTTTCCGGTAAAAGGCTAAGGCTCGCAGCATTTACATTCATTCGGGTTCCATCGTAGCTGATGAGCGAAAACTGTGCATCGGTGATGTTGAGTTCCTGCAATGCTATATCCAGCATGGGTAATGATGTTTGTTCCTCAGGGGGTTCCGGTAGTCGGGTAGGGGGTTCTATCTGAAGATGAAGGTTAATGCCTTCCATGAAGGTTGCCCCGGCATGGTATTTTTCATTGAGGATATCGGCCTGTTTAAGCCGCGTGTTGAGTTTTTGGAGATGAAGGGTCAGATAGGTGCCTGAGAAGTGGTCTGCCATTCTGTAGTGGATATGGGCCAGCTTTAGGTGGTCAAACCGTACCTTCCAGTTGCTTTCAGGGGTTTTGTCCTCGTGGTTGTAAGTGGAAATAGTATCCTGTGGATCTGGACTGGAACCCAAAGCATCGATGATAAACTGAAAATTGTAAACCGTATCGGGTTGCTCGCGGAGCATGTTGGCAGTGAGGTTGCTGACCTCCAGGGTATTTACATGCACCTGTTGCCTGAGCAGGCCCCACATCCCCACATCTGCAAAAATGCTACCCACATAAAGCAAAGTATCTCCCTGCTCATCAGCCACAAAAATTCCCTTAAGGCCAACTGTTTTGGGAAAACGAACTGCAACCCGGTCAATTTCAATTCGGGTTTGAATCCTTTCGGAAAACGATGAGGTTATCTTTTGGATGATACGGGTTTGTACAGCCGGAAATTGAAGCAGCAAGGTAATAAGCAGAAACAAAACAATAAACCCACCTATACCCCAGGCCAGTATCTTTAAAAGCCTGAAAAGAAGCCATCGAAGTCTCGATATTTTTTTTGGAGTAGGTGTTGTAATTTCCGTCATCGGTAATACTAACGCAACAGGCCTGCCATTGTTGGATTAAACACAAACTTACAAATAGTTTTTTTGATTTCATGATTATGTGTTGTATTCTCCTTAATTGTTTGCGGACGTTTAGCAAAAATATATGTGTTTCTTTTTTATGTTTTTCACAACACCAACTTAAAGCGCTGTATGCCAGTACATATTGTTTTTATTTGAGCCGATGACTATGTCTATTAAATTGATATTCAGGGATGTAGTCAAGGTTGTTTTTATCTGGTTTCGGATAAATTGTGAGTTCTTTAAATTTTTTTTTAATTGCCCATTAGCTTATATTTGTGACTCGACACACGACCTTTTTTTAACTCAATCACACCAATTCTGACACATTCAATTATTAACTAAAAAATCAACGGATTATGTTAAAAAGATTTACCCTATTATGTCTGCTATCAGCAGGGGTTTTTTTCATGGCTCTGGCACAACCTGGCCCGCGCGACGGGAGTTTGAAGGAATTGCCATTGTTTGTGGATTTTGAACTATTCGATGGTCTCAACCTGCCACAGGTCTATCCGGGCTGGCAGGAGGCCAAAGGTTATCTGCAGCCCCAGTTTGCCGGAGGGGCCTGGTTCAGTGCCAACATTCTCTATGGCAGCCGCACTGCCACCGTAAACTTTGATCTGATCGGGCTGAAGGATGAGTGGATCATCAGTCCGCAGTTTATGGCCACCGAAACAACAAAAATTTCTTTTGTGGCTGCATTGAGCCGTTTCTGGGACGAACCAGCCCAGGGAAATCTGAATTTCAACGACAGCATTTCCATTCTGGTTTCTACCAATACTACTCAGTTTGAGTTTATTCATGTGGTACATTCATTTAAACAGGCCAATCAGCCTTCGTGGATTCCTCAACGCTATGAGTTTGACCTGAGCCCATTTGCCGGACAGCTCATTCACCTGGCCTTTTATGCCACCAATGGACAAGAAGCCAACAGTATTGCCGCATTTCACCTGGATGATATAGAGATCAAAAATGCTGTAGCCGCTGATGTTACTCCCCTGGCATTGCTCTCTCCGGTAAAGAATACCTGCTTTCAGGAGCAAACTCCTGTAACGGTTAAAATATACAACGATGGGCTTGAGCCAGTGGCTTCAGTACCCGTAAGGGTTAGGGTGAGAGGTGCTGTAAATACCAACTTGTACGGCATCTATCCCGGAACGCTGCTTCCAGGAGAGAGCGGAACATTTACCGTAGGCTACCTGGATACTCCTCCTTATGGAGAATACCGTTTTTCTGTGCAAACTGAGCTTGCCGACGATACTTTTCCCTACAACGATGTGCTAAGTGAAGTTGTACTGCAGTTTGATCAACCCCTGGAGTTGCCCTTGCCCTTTATGAATTTTATGGGCTTTTTCTCAAATAACCTGGGTCAGATCTATCCCGGATGGTATGAGGCTCGCGGAAAAGGACGTCCTCTGGTTGCCATGAATACCGACTGGCAGGGTGCCAGCTACGATGGTGCACGCACTGCCAATGTGTTTTTTGCTCAACTGGGCACTGAAGACTGGATGGTGGGACCAAAATTTACTGCCACAGAAAATCTTGTGGTGGAGCTCAGAGCTGCTGCACAATACATACAGGGTGGTGCAATGATGGGATCGGATGACAAACTTGCCATTATGATCTCGCCCGATTGTGGCGAAAACTGGGAAGAGGTTGCCGTAATCAATCGCCAATCCAACCTCACCCCGTCTCTGCAACCCTTTACTTTCAGTATACCACAGTTTGCCGGTCAGGATGTGATCCTGGCATTTTATGCTACTACCGGTAGTGTAAACGATCCTCAGCAATACATACTGCATATTACCGATGTGAGCATCAAAAACCTTTACGCTCTCGATGCCGGTATCACCCGGGTACTTGCACCAGGCAATTCTTGCGGTTTTACCAGCAATGAAGAACTGGTTGTAGAAATTGAGAATTTTGGCACACAAACCCTTTCCGGTTTTCAGGTGGCTTTCAGCCTCAATGGAGCCGATCCGGTTGTGGAAACTGTAAGTCAGTCTGTTGCCTATGGCCAGAAGCTGGTGTATACCTTCGATGCTACCCTCGATCTTACCCAACAGGAAGAGAACATTCTAAGTGTATGGACCCTTGTGTCCGGTGATGAGAATCCAGCCAATGATGGCATTTATGATCTGGCTCTTCAGCTCTCGTCATTTGATCTGGCAACCCAGGGAACTTATGCAATGGGATTTGAACCTCATGAAGATTTTTCCGACTGGCTGGTTGAAGATGGCAATAATGATGGTGTAACCTGGTCTTTAAACTCCGATCCGGTGCATGCCCACAGTGGTTCGCATTCATTCTCCTATTTCTCCAACCAAACCAGTACCCCCAGCAACGATTGGTTGTTCAGTCCTTGTTTTTATCTTCAGGAAGGTGTTACTTATTTTGTGAGTTTCCACTACAAAAACAGGGCTACCAACTGGCCCGAAAGCCTCAAGCTCAACATAGGTCAGCAACAAAATTCATCTGCCATGACACAGCTTATCCTGGATCTCGGGCAGATATCCAACAGCGGATACCTGAAGGCCCAGGCTGAATTCACTGTAACCCAAAGCGGCGAATACTACCTGGGATGGCATGCCTATGGCCCCGCCGATCAGTTTGGAATGCACATCGACGACATCACTATTTACCAGATATTTGAAAATGATCTGGCACTGGTCAACGTTCGTGCCCCAAGGAGTAAAGATCCCAACTGCACCCTGGAGGAGGTTGAAGTGATGGAAGTCCAGGTCTGGAATGCCGGCACAGAAGATTTCGCTTCGATAAGTGTTGATGTGTATGTTGATGATCTGGAGCCTGTTAGCTTTACCCTAACTGATGGATTGGTTGCCGGTGCAACCGCCTGGTTTACCCTGGAGGGTGGTTTTGTCCTGGATCCTTATCAGGTTTACGAGCTTCGCATTGTCAATACCACTGCAGGAGATCTTAATGCAGCCAACGACGAGATTCATATTGAACAGTTTCTGCATGCGCAATATGCCATGGGCTTCGAACCCGATGAAGACTTCAGCGACTGGACGGTTCAAAGTCTGGCTGGGGTAAATCAATGGCAACTGGTAAATGATGTAAATGTAGCACATACAGGTACACATTCGTTTGGTATACGTACCGATGGTGTAGGCGGCAATACTGCCAACGACGACTGGCTCTTCAGCGAGTGTTTTGTGCTGGAGGCTGGCAAATGCTACGAGATATCCTTCTGGTATCGTTCGCGCTTCTCCACCGAAAACCTTGCGGTATATATGGGTACTGATAACCAACCTGTCGCCATGACGCAAAACCTGATCAGTATACCCTCATTCAACAGCAATGCCTACCTGAAGGCTACCCAACAATTTACTGTTGAGGAGGATGGAATATATTACTTTGGCTGGCATACCATGGGAGGCACCAGCGGACGTTTCTTTATCTATGTGGATGAGATACGCGTTGTGGAAGATCTGGGTGCCCAGCCAGTAGCGGATCCCGTTGCTGAGGTGCTCGACCTTGAGGTGTTTTTCCAGGCCAATGCTACCAACTACTCAACACTGATGTGGGACTTTGGCGATGGAAATACCAGCGAGGAGGCCCAGGTATACCATGTATATGAATCTACCGGCACTTACAATGTATCGCTTACACTTGGTAGCGGATGCGTAGAGAGTGTATATGAATTCACGCTGGATCTGCAGTGCATTATGCCTGCCGATTTTGCCTGGGTTGTAGATGGAAACACTGTAAACTTTACTGCTACAGGAGATGCTTCAGCCTATTTCTGGAGCTTCGGCGATGGAACAACTGCATATGGTGCTGTTATAACACATACTTTCAGCAACCTGCAGCCAGAGACCTTCAACGTTACGATGACAGCATTTTATCCGTGCGGTGCGGTGGATGTAGATAAAGCGGTGGATGTAGAAGTTACGAAGTTTGTCCTTAGCCTTGTTACAGACGGCCCCGATGTTGTTACAGTAAGTGGCGGCGGAGAATATGCTGCCGGCCAGCAGGTAACTGTAGTGGCAACTCTTGAAAGTGGTGTGGGTGCAGTATTTCTTGGATGGTTTGAAGACGAAGAGTTGCTCAGCAACGAACTTTCCTATGTGTTTGATATGCCAGCCCGCAATCTTGAGCTGATAGCCAAAGTTGCCATTCAGCCTTTTGTTGAAGAATTCGCGGCCCTCAATATCCGTATGTACCCCAACCCTGCAACGGAAGTGGTTTTTCTGCAATCGGAAGAGCCTATTACCAGGATGATTATCACCAGCCTGCAGGGCAAGATAGTGTATGAACAAGAGCAATTGCCTGCGAATGCCCGCATTGCAGTAGGCAATCTTTCTGCCGGGCTTTACCTGGTTCACATTACAAAAGGTACTAATACAGCTACTGGCAAGTTGCAGATCGTGCGCTAAGCACATTGCATTTATTCTAAACAAAAAAGGCTTCGCAATCGCGAAGCCTTTTTTGTTTAACTTCAATCCTTTCAGCCTGTCACTGGTCTGAGCTTTTAAATGCTTGCTGCAGATCCTCCATCAGCTCGGCAAAGATCTCCTTTACCGAGGTAATTTTGGTGGCAAGGTATGCATTGCTTCCTGCAAAGGCATATCCACTCTTCATATTGCCTTTGTAGGCGTTGTAAAGTGCGGTAATGATGCAATAGGGGCTGGAGGAAACATCGCAGGTTTTGATGCAGTGGAAAGGGCACTTGATAGGAGTTTTGAGCCCTTGTTTTACCTTTTCTATAAAGCTGTTGTGAATGGCTCTTCCGGGCATTCCCACAGGGCTTTGAATGATCTCAATGTCTTTTTCTGTAGCATTGATATACGACAATTTGAATTCCATGGAGGCATCGCACTCTTCGGAAGTAACAAAGCGGGTTCCCATTTGCACTCCTTTAGCACCCTTCTGCATGATGTTGTAGATATCGCGGCCTGTATAAATGCCACCGGCAGCAATTACGGGTATTTCTTTCTGGTATTTTTCCTCAAAAGGCCTTACAGCATTTACAACCTCCGGAACCAGTTGGTCGAGACTGTGCTGGGAATCTTCCAGGGAGTCCTTTTTAAAACCCAGGTGTCCGCCAGCTTTGGGGCCTTCTACAACCAGGGCATCGGGCAGATAATCAAAAAGGGTTTTCCATTTGTCGCAGATAAGCTTTGCTGCTCTGCCAGAGGAAACAATGGGCACCAGACGTGTGGTGCTGCCAGGGGTGAGGAATTTGGGCAGATCAAGGGGCAGACCAGCACCCGAGAAGATGATGTCTGCTTTTTCTGAAATGGAAGTGCGCACCAGGTCGGCGAAATTGGTCATGGCCATCATGACATTTACCCCGATGATACCCTGGGTTTTTTCGCGGGCTTTCCTGATCTCCGTTTTCAGGCCTTCCATATTGGCTTGCAGGTAGTCAAGGGCACTGTTGCGATGCACAAGGCCAAGTCCGGCTGCAGATATTACACCCACACCCCCCTGGTTGGCAACGGCAGCCGCCAGGCCCGACATAGATATGCCTACGCCCATACCGCCCTGTATGATGGGAACGGGTATATTCAGACCTCCGATGTTAAGTTCTTTGATATTCACTTGGGTTTAGTTTAAGTTTTAACGGGTGTAAAGGTAGCTAAACAATTGTTTGGTTTTTTAATCCGTTGATCAGCTTTCCGAAATTGAGTAAAAATTAACACATAGTTTCGTTGCTGTTATTTTTTGATTACTCATGATCAGCCACATCCTTTGCCGGAGATCTTTTGCGTTTTGCATCCCTGGAAAGCATTTCTTTACCACCAGGTATTTCAGGAAATTTGATCTTTTGTGGGTTTGCAAAGATAACCGTGAGTCATTAATTCATATGCAGATTTAGTTCGGGCGGTTGCCAGGTTAAGAAGTAAAAATCTGTTTGCACAAGTTTTTCTATTTTTGCCTTTTCAAAAATGGTGAATATGCAGAAAAATGGAGATCCCAAACTTTACGCCCTCCTGCACGAGCTGGACATTGCATACGAATACTATGAGCATCCTGCAGCTCCCACCATCGAAGAAGCCGTCAAATACTGGAAAGATCTTGACGCTACGCATTGTAAAAACCTCTTCTTTCGAAATCATAAAGGAAACCGACACTACCTGGTTATTCTCGATCACCGCCAGGATTTGAATATCCGCGATCTGGAGCAACGCCTCAGGCAGGGTAAACTTACCTTTGCCTCTCCTGAGCGTATGATGAAGCACCTGGGAATATCTCCCGGATCGGTAAGCCCACTGGCTTTGATCAATGATCAGCAGAAACATGTGCATCTTTTTATAGACTCCAATCTGATGCATAGCAAAACCATCAGCTTTCATCCGTGTATCAACACAGCCTCCCTGGTGATTGCCTATGATGACTTTTTGAAATTTCTCAGTCATCAGGGAAACAGCTGGGAGTACGTTCAAATGTATGATTGATAGGGATTTGCAATATCAGGTTTTCTGCTGAAGCATTCTCTTAGTTATAGAAAAGAGTAATTTCTCTACACTTGGAAAAAAAATTCCCCTTAAAGTAAAAAATATTTGACATTGAGTAAAAAATTAATAACTTTGTGTAAATTAAAATTAACTCATCGTAAAATATAATCGACATGAAGGAGCCTATTTCTTACCAGGAAAAGCAAAGTATTTTGTCTTTGGTCAATACAGTTCTTATTCTTGTAATCTACTCGTTGTATGTTTACAACAGGTACATCTCACATAGCCCCGAGATACTGCATGATATGAAGTTTCTCGGAAAAGCTTTTCTTATCCTGATCCCATTTACGGTGGTAGTGCAGGTTGTAATGCACATCTTGTTTGTGATCTTCAACAAGGTGATTGCAAGAGAAGATCCTCCTGAAAAGGAAGATGAGATGGATAAGCTGATAGAACTAAAATCTATACGATTATCGCATTGGGTTTTCATAGTAGGGTTTTTTCTGGCCATGACCTCGCAGGCCATGGGAATGGCACCCTATGTTATGTTTTTGTCGTTTGTTGTTTCCGGGTTTTTGGCGGGTATGCTGTCAGATATCGCTAAGATCTGGTATTACCGGAAAGGAGTTTGATCATGGCAAAATGCAATATCAACAACAACATCAGGAAGCTTCGTTTTCATCACAATGAAATGACACAACAAGAACTTGCCGATCGCACGGGAGTAACTCGCCAGACTATAGTAGCCATTGAGAATGGCAAGTATTCGCCTACTCTTGAGCTGGCATTTAAAATTGCAAGGGAATTTGGGGTGCCTCTTGATGAGGTTTTTTCTTACGATCCCAAATCCTGATACCAGAGAACTGAGTTTCGGCGGATGATCAATGATGTCTCTTGATCATGATACAGCTCCTGGGAATTGGGATAATTAAATTCTATGGAACGAGATCGTCCGTTTTACACGAAAAAAAAAGAATATGAAAGCCATTATTTGTACAAAATACGGTCCTCCGGAGGTGCTCCAGTGGGTCGAAACTGAACAACCAGTTCCCAAAGACAATGAAATCCTGATCCGTGTCAAAGCAACGGCAGTAAACTCGGGCGATTGCAGAATACGCAGAGCTGATCCTTTTCTGGTAAGACTGGTTTTTGGCTTTTCCAAACCACGAAAGCCTATTCTGGGAACCACTCTGGCAGGTATTGTGGAATCTGTTGGAGAAAAGGTAACACGCTTTAAGCCTGGCGACGAGGTGTTCGGGTCTGCAGAAATGCAAATGGGGGCCCATGCAGAGTATGTGTGTGTTTCTGAAAAATCTGCCCTTGCCTCAATGCCTCCCCAATGGTCTTTCCAGCAGGCGGCAGCTATACCTTTTGGTGCCCATACGGCATTGAGTTTTCTCCGATTGGCCAACATCAAGCCCGGGCATAAAGTGATGATCTATGGAGCTTCAGGAGCTGTAGGTACGGCAGCTGTGCAATTGGCCAAATACTTCGGTGCAGAGGTAACAGCTGTTTGCAGTAACGCCAGCACAACACTGGTAAAAGGCCTGGGGGCTGATAGGGTGCTGGATTACACCCTTAATGATTTTAATGCTGTTACAGAAGAATGGGATGTAATTTTTGAAACGGTAAACAAGATTCCGGTAAGAAAAATTGCAAGAAGGGTAAAAAAAGGCGGAACTCTGATACTGGGTGCCGCCATAATTAAAGAGATGTTGCAGGGACAGTGGATATCCATGACCCGCAAATGCAAAGTGCTGATGGGAACTCATGCTCCCACCCCTGATGATATGAATGCCCTAAAACAATTGATGATTGCAGGTGAGTTAAAACCGGTTATCGACCGGATATACCCACTTGAAAACACGGCAGAAGCCCACCGGTATGTAGATACCGGACGAAAAAAGGGAAATGTGGTGATCGTTGTGGATCATGCCTCTTGAAAGGGCAATAGTGGCAGTTTTTTAGAGTTGCATGGGTTGTTTTTATCAGTTTTTTGGGTTTGATTTAAGAAAAGAAGTGTGGTTTTGCGTATTTTTGTTTTGTTTTGTGTGTGAAAAGTCGTAATTTGTCGTACAATACAAACATCAAGCATGATTGTTTCGGGAAGCTTTTAATGAATTAAAGTATTAACCAAAATCAACCCAAATGAAAATGAAAAAAATCTTGCCATTTTTTATGGCACTGTTTATTGTTGCATCTGCAATGACCTCCTGTAAAAAGGACAAGGATGATGATCCCAAACTTGAGAAATGCAAGGTTACCCGACTGGCTATTGAATACCAGGAGAATTATGAAGGAGAAGAATATGGCTATACCGATAATATTGTGTTAAACTACGACTCCCAGGGTCGACTCACCGGATGGTCTGAAGATGGCGATGGGTTCTCCATTTCTCTGCAATACGACAACAATGGCCGTCTGATTAGATTTGATTTTATGGAAGATGGCGAGACCGGAGAGTACGGCCTTGTGACCTGGGGCACCAATGAAGCTACCATTACCTATTATTATGACATTGGCAGCGGAACTCCCGAAATAAGCAGCTGGAGAACGGTTATGAAGTTTAACCAGTCCGGGCAGATCATTCGCATGGATGAATTGTACAACAATGGGTCGAGCTGGGAATTAAGATACTATGTGCTGAATACCTGGCAAAACGATAATGTGATTAAACAAGAGCAATTCGAAAGAGATGATTACTGGAAATCATCCCCGGTTTCTAAAAACCATACTTCTCTTAGATCCTGGTACCAAAACCGACGGGAAGACCGTGCCCGAAGAGAAGCCCATACCCTTAAAGCAGCTCCCCAGGATATGGTGCTCTACAGCACTGCAACTTACACCTACGACAATAAAAAGAACTCTTTTGCTGTACAAACCGGTATGCACCTTCTGGTAGAAGGGTTTCCTGCTTTTATGTCGAAGAACAATATCCTTACTGTTACTGAGCAGTATTATGATGAAAGCCCCAGATCTTATTCTTTTTCCTACACCTACAATGATGATGATTATCCTCTTACCCGTTCTGTTACTGCAGTTTCATCATGGGGTGAATGGAGCGAAACCTGGACTTTTACCTACGATTGCAATTAATGTTTGAAAACAATGAAAAAAGCCCGATCAATACATGACGGGCTTTTTTTATGTCTCAGTATGAGAAACCCATTAGGGCTTTGCTGCATAGGATGCATGGTTTCATGCTAAAAATGCAATGCTAAAAGAGAGGATCAGCAAGGCTGATATCCTGGTCAGAAAAATCACATATTCAGCGTTGCGATGATTCTGAACCTTTTTCAGGTACAATTCATGCTTTTTCATGGCTTTGAGATTTTGCCCACTATGTGGGTGCCCTCAAAGCAGCCATCATAGTGGAAGATTAGTACTACGTTTTTTCGAATACGGGTCTGCTTCCATTGTTGACTTTTTTAGATAAACAATCAATGAACAGTACAAAAATACTAAATGTCCTGCAAGATATAAATTAGAATACCATTAGAAACTACTTCCTGTACCAAGAGTAAGATGCACTCTCTTAGTGTGTTGGTATGAAATGTTGGCCCCTTTGAAAAACTGCTTGTCCGAAGGGGGTGTTTCAATTTAGAATTAAGAATTATATTTGACAACCTGAAGCTCCAAAACGTTTTGTTATGCATATTTTGATCATTGAGGACGATGTGCGCCTTGCACAAATCATCGAGAGAGGACTGGTCGAGAATGGCTTCCAGGTCACTATTAGCCATGATGGCAAGCTGGGTATGCATCTGGCTCTTGTCAATGGGTACGATCTGGTTTTGTCTGATATTATCCTTCCAGGGGTGAATGGTCTGGAACTTTGTCGTGCCCTAAGAGAGAAGAAGCCCTCGCTGCCCATACTGATGCTTACTGCCCTTGGAACTACTGATGACAAAGTGGAAGGCTTTGATGCAGGAGCCGACGATTACCTGGTGAAACCCTTTGAACTCCGCGAGTTGCTGGCCCGAATCAGGGCTTTGCTCAAAAGGGCAGGGGCTTTGGCCGAGGATCGGGGGCCTGAACTGCACTATGAGGATCTGAAAATCAACACCCATAGCAAAACAGCAAGCAGGGCCGATCAGGAAATCAAACTTACGGCCAAAGAGTTCAGGCTTCTGGAATACATGGTGCGCAACGCCCGCCGGGTGTTGTCACGCGAAGAAATTGCCGAAAAAGTTTGGGATACCCATTTCGATACCGGCACCAATTTTATAGATGTTTATATCAACTACCTCCGCAAAAAGGTAGATAAACCTTTCGACAAAAAGCTTATCCATACCCGAACCGGAATGGGATTCGTTCTGGAATGACAAAATACTTTATGCTATGTCTTTAAAAATCAGGCTTTCACTGCTGTTTGCCTTGCTGGTTGGATCTATCTTGTTTTTGTTTGCTATGCTGATATATTTCTCGGCGGCCAATGACCGGCGCAAGGAGTTTTTCAACCACCTGCAGAAAGAAGCTCTTACCCGGGCCAATCTGCTTCTGGATGCTGAGGTGGAGGCACAAACCCTTCAGACCATCTATCTTAGCAACAGGGAGATACTTCATGAGGTAGAGGTGGCGGTTTACGACCCATGGTTCAATCTTATTTACCACGATGCAGTTGAAATAGATTTCGTGAAGGAGACACCCGAGATGATCAGGGAAATACTGGAAAAAGGAGAGATCCGGTTTGTGCAGGAGGGCTGGGAGGTGATCGGTGTGGTTTTTCATTTCAATGGCAAGACCTATGTGCTTACGGCTGCTGCTTTTGACCAATACGGCCACACCAAATTAAGAAATCTCCTCAATAACCTTATCTTATTTTGGTTGGCAGGGGTGGTTTTGATTGCTGCTGCAGGTTGGTTTTTTGCCCGACGTACTTTAAAGCCAATTGCCCTGATGGTGAAAAAGGCAAATGAAATAACCGCTACCAATCTGGATCTTCGATTGAACGAAGGAAAGAGAAAAGATGAATTGTATCAACTGGCTGCCACATTCAATCGCATGCTCGATCGCCTGCAGGATTCGTTTGAGGCGCAGAAGGAGTTTGTTTCTAATGTAGCCCATGAAATTCGAACTCCCCTTGCTGCTGTAATGGGCGAGATAGAACTTTCTCTTTCTCAGAACCGGAGCAAAGAAGCCTACGAAGAAGCTTTACAAAAAGTAATGGATGATGCCAGGCGGCTTTCACGTTTAAGCAGCGGTTTGCTTGATCTGGCAAAGGCAACCTACGAACCGGGGCAAATAAGTATGAAAAAAGTGAGGTTGGATGAAGTGTTGATTGATGCAAGAAAAGATATTCTGAAAAATAATCCCGATTACCACGTTCACATCCTTTTTGATGAGAATATCGAAGATGAAAATCTCATTACCGTAAACGGAAATTCCTACCTGCTAAAAGTTGCCTTTGCAAACCTTATGGACAATGCATGTAAATTCTCAGATAGCAGATCCGCCATTGTTCAGTTAAGAATAGAAGCATCCAGGCTTATTGCCTCAGTTGAAGATGAAGGTACGGGTATTTCTGAAGATGATTTAAATAAGGTGTTTACACCTTTTTACCGTGGAGAAAACAAGTCTATTACCGAAGGTCATGGCATAGGATTGCCACTGACACTTAGAATTGTTGATTTACATAAAGGGCAAATCAATCTTTTGCCCAAGCCTCAAAAGGGAACAATTGCAGAAGTAAGCTGGATTATTGAAGAACGATAATTTCAGGCTGTTAAACCCCAATAGCTGGTTTTATTGGAAAATAATTCAGGTAATTCATTGGTCTGATAGCTTGTCTCGCCTCTGGCGGGAGAACCTGCATGAATCGTCTTGACTGTGTCGAGCTTCGGTTCATCTTTTTTTTTGAGCCGTAGTGCTCATGCAAGGTGCATTCAATGGTTTTATCTTTTGCAAAATAATCCATATCCACATTGTAGCCCAATGGATTGACCAATGTTTTGTTTTCAGAGTTCTGGAGGCAATAAAAGCTCTGAATTCCAACAGTTCAATTGTAGGATGTTCGTTTTCATGATCCTTTGGCCGTCCTGTTACTGCCACATTTACCCCCCCTCTCCAGATGCATAAAAGTAGTATTGGTTAATTCTTTCGGCTTTAGCGTTTCTTTACTGTCGTTTACCAATTATTTCATGTCGACGATGTTAATATTATTTAATTTAATCGTTTGTTTTAAAACAAAAGGGTTTGTCATAAGGTTTCTGAAATAATTTGATTGGAAATTGTAAGTCAATCCAAGGAATAGCGTGCAAATGGTCTGCAATCCGAATGTGCGGTTCAATCAATCTAATGTTAAACCTTCAAATATAAAACAAACATGAAGAAATATATGATATTGAAATATCACGTAGGTTTTTCCCGCAAGTTGTCGGCTGTTTTGTTGCTAACAATCGCTATATTTCTGGTTGATCTTGCCCAGGCTTACGGGCAGCATTTTGGGAGGAATCGTCCTGGTTACATGCGTTTTGACTGGCAGGTTTTTGAATCTCCTCATTTTAGGATTTTTCATTACTTTGAAAATGACTCTGTGGTTCATGCACTCGCCAACCGCCTGGAACACTGGTATATCTTAAATCAAAAATTGTTTAAGGATACTTTTGAAAGGCCCAGTCCGGTGCTTATCTATAGAAATCATCCCGAATTTCAGCAAACAACCGCTATTTCGGGGAGCATAGGTATTGGCACTCTTGGCGTTGCAGAAGCTCTGAAAAACAGAATTGTAATGCCCATTCTTGAGAGCAACGCTCAAACCGATCATGTTCTCGCTCATGAGGTAGTTCACGTATTTCATTTTCGTGCCTTGCTCAATGATGACTCCTTGTCTCTCAGTTCACTCCGGAATCTACCTTTATGGCTTGTGGAAGGAATGGCAGAGTATTTTTCCGTTGGAAGTGTGGATGCACATACAGCTATGATTATGCGCGATGCAATTATCAAAGACGATTTTCCTTCATTACGTGATATGACAAGAGATTATTCTGCATATAATCCCTACCGTTATGGTCATGCATTTGTTGCTTTTGTTGGCAGAAACTGGGGAGATGATGTTATTGTGCCATTGTATCGGGAAGCAGCTAAGTTTGGATACGAAAGGGCCATTGAACGGGTATTGGGGTTAAATGCCAATATCGTTTCCAGTCTCTGGAGCAGCAGTACTAATACCCATGTTCGTTCTCTGCTGACAGATCAGAATATGCTTGCTCCACGTGGTCAGGTACTTATGGATGCAAGCAATGCGGGAAATATAAATATTTCACCCTCCTTGAGCCCTGATGGAAACTTTGTTGCCTTCTTTTCAGAGAAAGACTTGTTTTCCATAGATCTGTTTCTTGCCAACGCGCAAACCGGCAGGATTATACGAACCCTGTCAAGCACAACCCGAAATGTTGATATAGATGCATTCAATTTTTTTGAATCTGTGGGTACCTGGTCTCCTGATGGAAATAAATTTGTTCATGTTGCAGTCAGACGCGGGCGAAACGAACTGGTAATAGTAGATGTAAACCGGCCTCGCCGTTCACGCACTATTTCTGTGGAAGGTGTTCCTGCACTTAACAATCCGGCATGGTCTCCCGATGGAAGGTATATGGTTTTTTCCGGCTTGCAGGATGGGATAGGCAATTTGTTTAAATTGGATATGGAGACTTACAGCGTTGAAAGACTTACCAATGACCGTTATTCATACATACATCCCAGCTGGTCGCCCGATGGCAGGTACATTACATTTGCAACAGACTTATTACCTGGAAAATTCAATCCGGATACCTTGAGCTACAGTTTTTATATAGGTATTATGGATGTGCAAAGTCCGGACAGGGCGGTTACTGTTTTAGATGTTTTTCCATCTGCAGACAATCTTAATCCTGTTTTTGATCATGAACAGAGAGGCATTTATTTCCTTTCCAACCGTGATGGTTTTCGCAATTTGTACCATTACTTGCTGGAGGAACAAAAAGTTTATCAGCTCACAAATTACTTTACCGGCATTAGCGGAATAACTCACCAATCACCTGCAATTTCTGTGGCCAGAAATACAGGGCAAATAGCCTACAGCTATTATTTTCAGGGAAATTATACCATATACAAGGCAAATCTATCAGATTTTGAAAGAATAGAGGTAAACCCCTTTGATGTGGATATGGCAGCTGCCACACTTGCACCTCTTAACAGGATCACGACCCCTGTAATAGATGATTTTATGAGCGTGCACACACGGCAGAATGTATTTCCGGAAGACTCTTTCAGGGTAAGAGAATTCAGACCGCAATTTGGCTTAACCTTCATCGGTTCCAGCGGCGTAGGAGTGGCAAGCAGCAGATTTGGTACTGGTGTGGCAGGTGGTGTGGCTATGATGTTCAGCGATATTGTGGGTAACAATCAATTATTCAGTTCGCTGGCTGTAAATGGTGAAATTATTGATTTCGGCGGGCAGATCGGTTATCTCAATCAGCGCAACCGCATAAACTGGGGTGGGAGTGTAACCCATACTCCATTTACTTCCGCCACATTTACACAATCAATTACAACCGATAACCAAGGAAATCCCTTAAGAGATTTTCAGTTTAATGTGCAGCGAACCTTTGAAACACAACTGGGATTATTCGCTTTTTATCCTGTCTCTGTATCGCGCCGGATTGAAGTGACCGCAACACAGGCATGGTATTATTTCAGGAGAGATATATTTCATACATATTACGATCTGCAGTCTGGTGTCTTCAGGGCACGCGACCGATCTCGCGGAGTTGTACCTGATGGATTTAACCTTCAGAGGTTTGGAATAGGTTATGTGGGTGATAATTCATTTTTCGGTATGGCATCACCCATGGCAGGGCAGCGTTATCGGTTCAGCGTGGAGCAGTTATTCGGTATTCTGGATATGACTACACTTACAGCTGATTACAGAAAATACTGGTTTCCCAGGCCCTTCAGCATAGCTTTCAGGGCAACCCATATCGGCAGATATGGCAATAATTCGCAGAACAACCTTTTTTATCCTCTTTTTCTTGGGTATCCAGGATTTATGAGGGGATATGATTATGGTTCTCTTTTCCGTATCCGTGAACAAGTTTATAGCGAAGGAAGAAACTTTAATTTTGATAAGCTGCAAGGCACCAGAATGGTTGTTGGTGGACTTGAATTAAGACTTCCTTTTTCAGGACCTGAGCGACTGGCTCTTATCCCAAGCCGCTTATTCCTTACAGAGCTGAATTGGTATTTTGATGCAGGTTTGGCATGGAGACAGGGTTCAAACATAACTCTCAATCCCGATGCAATGGCAAACGATAACCGTTTTCCAGTTTTTAGCACCGGACCTTCCTTAAGAGTTAATTTATTAGGAGCACTTATTCTTGAACCCTTTTATGCTTTTCCATTTGCATTGAATGAACGATGGCCAGGTGTTTGGGGAGTAAACTTCTGGCCTGGATGGTAGGAGTTCTTAAATATTAAATAAAAAACCGGTATGCATTTAAGCTACCGGTTTTTTAATTTCTGACCTGTTTGCTATGCACTCAGTTTATAGAAATGTAAAAATTCAAGGTTTTTGAATCTGGTTTTCGTTGCACTTGCTCTGAAAACTTTCCTTTATTGATTAGTGCTTATCCCTCAATATGGGGTAAGGCTGTGTTTTTTTGTTTTCTTTTATCACCCTAAAATTCAGTACGACCAATAATACAGCAATAAGAAATCAATCAGGCTTTTCATAAAGCACTTTGCTGATGCATTCACTCTGTTTCTAATGATTTTCTAATAAAAGCCTAATAGTTTTCTAACGGGTACCTCCTGTCATTGACAATAATTTTGCAGTCTTAAGTAAATGGATTATAACCCAATCTCATTGAGGCATGTAACTCAATATAGAAAAAACTATTTGGCTCGGGGATCTCATCGACAAAGAAAAAGCCCGCGAATTAGTGCCCGTACTTCAAAAAATGCCTGTGGTAGAAGTGGGCGAAATACTTCAGGAACTCAGCAATGAGGATCTTTTGGAGGTATTGCCCCTTTTTACACCAAAGCAACAGGGGTTGATCTTTTCTGAGTTTGACATTACCCGGCAGCTTGATTTCTTTCAGCATACCAGCCGCAAACGGTTTGCCGGCATTTTTGAAAAGATGGTTTCCGACAGCCGGGTAGACCTTTACCAGCATTTTACACAGCAGGAGCAGATTTCCTTCCTGCCCTATCTTTCCAAGGCAACCCGCGAAGATGTGCTCAAACTCAGCTCTTATGAGCCCGATATTGCCGGGGGGATTATGAGCACCGACTTTGCCACAGTACGCGAAAACCGAACCTGCGCACAGGCTATCGACAAGGTTCGCAGCGATGCACCATCCAACAAAATGGTATATTACATCTATGCTGTGGATAATGAGATGAAGCTGCAAGGGTTCTTTACTCTCAAAGACCTTATCCTGGCAAGCCCTGATACCCTGGTTTCCGATATTATTTACCGTGAGTTTGCCTATGCTACCCTGCACGAAGACCGTGAATCGGTGGCCAAAAAGATTGAAAAATACGACCTTGTTGCAATTCCGGTGCTCAACGATCAGAACCAGTTGATGGGAATTGTGCACCATGACGACGCCATTGAGGTAATCCGGGCCGAGCAAACCGAGGATATGGAGAAATTCATGGGGATTGTGCCCGGAAACGAAATTCTCAATTATGCCCAGACATCGGTGCTGGGCCATTTCCGTAAAAGGGTGGTGTGGCTATCGTCGCTTGCCGTTATTGGTCTGATCAGTGGCCTTATTATTCATGCCTATGAAGAAGCCCTGTCTGCCCTTATCATCCTTGCCCTGTATATGCCCATGGTGGCCGACACCGGGGGCAACACCGGCAGTCAGGCGGCTACTGTGGTGATCAGGGCACTGGCATTGGGGCAGGTGAGCGTAAAAGACTGGTTCTCCATACTGTTTAAAGAAGCGCGAATTTCCATCTTGCTGGCAGGGGTGCTGGGGATGATCGCCTTCGGAAAGATCCTCTTCCTTTCATGGGAAACCGAAGTGCCCGAACAATTCAGCCTGCTATATATTGCCATAGGTATCTCCGGGGCCCTGTCCCTGCAGGTAATTACAGCTACCATCCTGGGAGCTGCCCTGCCCCTTATTGTGAAGCGATTGGGGGGCGACCCCGCTGTGGCTGCAAGCCCTGCCATAACCACAATGGTGGATATTACAGGGTTGCTGATCTATTTTGGTGTGGCTACACTTATGTTTTTCAAATAATAGAATGTTATAACCTCGAATGTTTAAAAAAATGGTACAAGAAAAAAAGAACAATAATGCGGCACGCAACCGCAATTGGGTGTTAGGTGCTGTAATCCTGCTACTGATCATTGTAGTAGTTATCCCTCAATTGAGAACAACTAAACCCGCAGAAGATGCTCCGCCTCAATTTGTGCGCAGCAATGGGTATATATATATCCCGGAATACTCTCCCTTGCGACAAAGAATTTCTGTGGGTGCAGTGGAAACTGCTACCATACGTCGCCAGGTATCTGCTCCGGCCACCGTAGAAGCGATGCCTGCCAAGCGTGCCAATATTTTTCCTCCGGCAGGCGGAAGGATTGTGCAACTCTTTGTAAATATGGGACAAAGCGTGCGGGCCGGTCAGCCATTGTTCGAGATCTACTCTCCTGATATGGCAGAGGTACAGACTGAGTTTATCAGTGCCCGCAGTTCCCTGCAACAGGCAGAGAGGGAATTGCGCCGTCGCGAAGAACTGCACCGCCGCGGTATTGCCCCTTTACGCGAACTGGAAGAGGCCCGTACCGAATTTGAAATTGCCCAAAGCGAGCTGGAAGGTGCTGCCCTGAAACTGCGCATCATGGGCATGGAAGAGCAGGACCTTGGAAGAGCATTGGTGGTGCGTTCACCCATCAACGGAAGGGTGGTTGATCTGGCTGTGGCGCCCGGCGAGTTTATTGCCGAACCCGAAGAGCCCCTTATGATCATTGCCGATCTGAGCACCGTTTGGGTTACCGCCAATATACAGGAAAAGGATATCCGGTTTGTGCAGCCTGGTGCCGATGTGCTGGCCCGCTTTTCTGCTTATCCTGGCGAGACCTGGGAAGGTACTGTGTTGTTTATCAGTGATATCCTCGATGAGGAAACGCGCACCACCAGGGTAAGGATAGAATTTGTAAATGAGGATAATAAACTCAAACCCGGCATGTTTGCCACAGTGAACTTCCTCTCACAACCGGCTCCGGCCATCGTACTCTCGCCACGGGCAGTACTGCAACGACGAGACTACAGCTATGTATATACCCAAACCGAACCCTTCACTTTCGAAATGCGACAGGTGCGCACCGGAGAACTCATTGATGATCAACTGGTGATACTGGAAGGGTTAACGGAAGGTGAAATGGTGATAACACAAAATGCGGTCATGTTGCCCTAGTAAGTTAAGAGTTAAGAGTGGGGTGATTTGTAATTTGTAATCTGTGGATATCTAATACCGTACATGACTGCTGTTTTACCAGGTACTTATTAGTTCAGACTTCCGTCTTCTGTCCTCCGTCTTCTGTCTTCTGTCTTCCGTCTTCTGTCTTCTGTCTTCCGTCTTCTGTCTCCCATCTTCCGTCTTCCGTCTTCCGTCTTCCGTCTTCCACCTTTCACTCAACCGATCAACAATTAAACGATTAAACGAATAAACAACCATAAACCATGTTTATAGAAAAATTCATACAATTCTGTTTATCCCGGCGGGGCATTATGGCGGCGCTGTTTCTCATGCTGGGTGCTTTTGGGTATTACTCCTTTACCCGTCTTGAAATTGACGCTTACCCCGATATTGCCGATGTTACTTCCATGGTGATCACCCAATGGCCGGGCCATGCAGCCGAAACGGTGGAAGAGCAGGTAACCATTCCCCTGGAGAGGGCTTTGAATGGGATGCCCGGACTTATGGTGATGCGTTCCAAAAGTACTTTCGGGTTGTCTATGATCACACTGGTTTTTGCCGATGGCATGGATGACTATTTCGCCAGGCAATTGATCCGGGAGCGGTTGCTGGATGCCGAGTTGCCCGAAGGTGCCGAACCCGAACTGGAGCCGCTCACCAGTCCTACCGGTGAGATATTTCGCTATACTCTGCATTCCGATATTTACAGCCAGCGAGAGCTGCGCGAATTGCAGGAATGGGTAGTAATACCCAAGCTGCGCGAGGTATTTGGGGTGGCAGAGGTGGTGAGCCATGGAGGAGAGACCACCCAGTTTCAGGCCGAGATAAATCCTGAGATGCTTCTCAAATACGGGCTTTCGCTGGAAGATGTCATTGAAGCGGTGGAGGATAATAATTCCAATGCCGGTGGCGGTCGTGTGGTGCGTGGGGATCTGGCATTCGTTATCAGGGGTATTGGACTGGTGCGTTCGCTGGAAGATCTGGGCAATGTAGTGGTAGCCTCTGTGGAAGGCACACCGGTTTATCTGCGCGATCTGGGTGAGCTGAAACTGGGGGCCATGGAGCGCAACGGTATGCTGGGGCGCGATGATGAAGACGACCTGGTGCAGGGGATTGTAGTCTTGCTTCGGCATGAAGATCCATCGCCGGTACTTGCCGGAGTAAATAAGATGGTGGATGAGCTTAACCGGAAAATATTACCCGAAGGGGTATGGATTGATGTGTACTACGATCGTACCGACCTGATCCGCACCACTACCCGTTCTGTTTCCTTTACCCTTATGCAGGGTATTGCACTTGTTGTGTTGATTTTGCTGCTTTTTATGGGAAGTGTGAAATCGGCTCTTATTGTAGCCATTGTAATTCCTTTTGCCATGCTGGTGGCCTTTGCCCTGATGTACCTGACCAATATACCTGCTAACCTGCTTTCGCTGGGGGCCTTAAGTTTTGGTATTTTGGTTGATGCCGCTATCGTGATCGTGGAGGCGCTGCAGGCCCGAAGGGAGAAAAACCCCCATGAGGAGTTTACCGAGGCCCGTGTGGCCGATAGCACTTTGAGGGTAGCCCGGCCCATATTCTTCTCTGTGCTTATCATCATTGCCGCTCACCTGCCTTTGTTTGCCTTTGAACGTATCGAGGCCAAGTTCTTTATTCCTATGGCCTATACGGTAGCCTATGCATTGGGGGGTGCGTTGCTGTTTTCCCTCGCGGTTATACCAGGTCTTATGCTTTGGGCTTACAGCAAGCCCTCCAGGGTTTTTGTAAATAAACCCCTTGAATGGCTCAAGGATCGCTACCGGTCGCTCATGTCGTTTTTACTCGATTTTCCTCGTTATGCCATCATTCCGGCAGTTCTTGCAGTAGCTCTTACAGCGTTTGTGTTCCATCGTATCGGGAAGGAATTTCTACCCTATATCGACGAGGGCTCCATCTGGTTGCAGGTGAAGCTGCCATCAGGGATTTCCCTTGAAAAAGGTACTGAAATGGCCGCCGAACTGCGCGCTGTAGCAAGGGAGTTTCCCGAAGTGAAAACAATCGTTACCCAATTGGGCCGCAACGATGATGGTACCGACCCCTTCACTCCATCGCATATTGAATCTATGGTTGTTTTGCATCCTTACAACACCTGGCGTCCCAGAAGAAGTAAGCTGGATCTTATCGATGAGATGGATTTGCGTTTCCGGCAGATACCCGGTATGACCGTTGGTTTCTCGCAGCCCATGATCGATGGGGTAAACGACAAGGTGGCCGGTGCCCACTCCGAGCTGGTGGTGAAGGTCTTTGGGGAAGATATTGCCGAAACACGCCGCATTGGCGAAGAGATCCTTTACACCCTCGAAAAGGTAGAAGGAGCCGTTGACCTGGCACTTGACCAGGAGCCTCCGCTGCCCCAGATGCAGATCATCGTTGACCGCGATGCAGCAGCACGCTTTGGAATCAACGTATCACAAATATCAGATCTTATTGAAGTTGGTATTGGTGGACGAGCCGTCTCTGAGATATTCCTGGGCCAGCGAAGATACGATGTGATACTGCGGTACCCCGAAGAAGTCCGCAATACCCCCGAAAAGATAGGTAACCTGCTGCTGGCAACACCCGAGGGAGCCTTTGTTGCCCTCTCACAGGTAGCCGATATTGTTACTACTGTAGGTGAGAGTACCATCTCACGCGAGATGAATCAGCGTCATACCACAGTAAAGCTCAACCTGCGCGGTCGGCATTTTTCTCACTTCATTGCCGATGCTCAAAGGGCTATAGAAGAGAATGTAGAATACGACAAGGACCTTTATACCATTGAGTGGGGCGGACTGTTTGAGAACAAAGAGAGGGCAGAGGGGCGTGCCCTCATTATTCTGGCAATGGTGCTGGGTATCATCTTCCTGCTGTTGTATGCCGAGTTTGGAACAGTCAGGCATCCCCTGGTTATTCTGTCTTCTCTTCCTCTTGCTATGCTGGGCGGCTTGCTGGCATTACAGTTCAGGGACATGACCGTGAATGTGGCCAGTATAGTAGGATTTATTGCCCTCTCAGGTCTTGCCGTCCAGAACGGGGTAATCCTTATTGCCAACCTGAACAGGGTAAAGAATAAAAACCAGCAACGTTCACTGAAAGAATCTGTATTGACTGGCTCGGTGCAACGATTAAGGCCGGTGCTCATTACTGCTATGACAACCCTCTTTGGTGTTTTACCTGCTGCTTTTGCCTTTGGTGTGGGGAGCGATATACATCGCCCATTAACCACCGTTGTAATGGGGGGGCTTTTCACTGCCACCATTCTTACCATGATCATTCTCCCTGTGGTGTATTACCTTGTGGAGAGGAGAATGGAAAAGTGAAAAGTGAAAAATGAGAAATGAAAAGTGACAATGGAAAGTATGAAATTTTAAATTTTTAATAAAATGACTGTCAGAAAAAAAATATTCATCGGCTGCATACTGATAATGCTTGCAGTCAATGGCCTTTTTGCCCAGCGAACTGTTAAAGAGATCACCTTTGATGATTTCTTCCAGACCGTGCTTAGCAACAACCTGGAGTTGATCGTAGAACGATACGAAGTGTCGAAGGCTGAAGCGGCACTGGCTGCTGCCAGGGTTTTTGAAGATCCCGAGCTGGAAATGATCTTTCCGGTTTTCGATGAGGATGAATTCTCCGGTTTTCCCCGAAACATTGAGTTCGAACTGGAAGTACCCATAGAGCTTTTCGGGAAGCGGCGCAACCGCATTCGTCAGGCCCGTGCTGAGAAGTTTGCCGCGCAGGCCGGGCTTGATGATTTTCTTCGCTACCTGCGCACCGATGCTGCCACAACCTATATCGAAGTGCTTTCCAACCAGCTGATGCTGGAACGAATGAACCTCAACCTGGAGCAACTCAACCAGTTGCTTGAGGTTAATCAAACCCTGTTTGAGGTGGGAGAGATCGGAGAGATTGACGTGTTGCAAACCCGGGTCGAAGTACGTTTGTTTCAGGCTGAGATGATGGATGCGAAAATGGAGTTTTCTGACCTCATGGGCGAGGTGTATTTTCTGATGGGTGGGGTCTCTGCCGATTCGCTGGTGTTCAGTGGAAATATTCCCAGTGTTTCTCCGGTGATGAATTTCCAGGCTTTAAGAGAAAGGGCACTGGAAAACAGATCAGATATTTTGCTTGCAAGAAGAAACCTGGAGGCTTCAGAGTTTGCCATGCGACTGGCGCGCTCTGAGCGTTTGCCCGATATCAGCCTGATCTTTGGCTACCACAATGAAGAGGCTGTAAGGCCAGGGCCCGGTTTTGCCGCTGTGTATGGTGGATTGATTATCCCTTTAAAGTTCTCTGGCTTCAATAGTGGGGAGTTTCGTATGAGTCGTATTGAGATGGAGCAGGCAAGGGTAGAGCTTCAGGCGGCAACACTGGATGTGGAGTCGGGGTTGCTCACCGCCTGGGAAAAATTCCAGCTGATGCTGCAAAAACGGTTGCTTTTCACGGAAACCATTCTGCAGGATGCTGAAAGGGTGCGCGATGCCATTGTATTCAGCTATCAGCAGGGCGATGTGTCATTGCTGGAGGTTTTACAGGCGCAGAATACACTCAACGAGGTGTATTTGAGCTATTACGAAACCCTTGCTATGTTTGCCCACTCTCTGGTTGACCTGTCAAGAGAGGCAGGGGAGTGGCTGGTGGAATTTTAAGAGCACTTCATTCTAATTCGCACCGAGGCCAAAGGTGAAAATGGCAAAGTTTTGTACTTTCGCAAGCAAAAAAAATGCTGACGATTGTACTGATTATGCTGGCAGGAATGCTGGTGGGTTATTTCTTGAGGGGCCAGAAAAAAACCTTGCATTTCAATGGCAGGCTTACCATTATTACCATTTGGCTTTTGTTGTTTTTTCTTGGGCTATCCATCGGAAACAATGATCATATTATGCAGAAACTGCCAGAACTCGGGGTGGCAGCCCTGTGGGTAAGTGTTGCAGGGGTGACCGGGAGTGTATTGTCTGCCTGGTTAGTCTGGAAATTTTTTTTTGCATCAAAAGGGGGTAAGGCATGAGGGGGAGTTTTATCATCCTGGGGTTCTTTGTGCTGGGCTTGCTGATAGGCCGGCTCGATCTGCTTTACCATGGATTAAACCCCGACCGGATCAGTACCTGGGTGATTTATTTGCTCATGTTCCTGGTGGGAGTAGGTGTAGGAGCCGATAAAAAAGCGCTGAGAGCATTGCTAACCATCAATCTGAAGATCTTCTGGATACCTGTTGGCACCATTGCAGGCACTCTGGCCGGTATGGCAGTACTTTCGTTATTCATCAGGCAGTTGTCGGTTGCGGAGCTTATGGCAATAGGTTCGGGCTTTGGTTATTACAGCCTCTCCAGTGTAATTATTACCGAAATGCACTCAGCAGAATTGGGTGTAATAGCACTTTTGTCCAACGTAATACGTGAGATCATCACCTTGCTATTTGCCCCTCTTTTTATGGTTCTTTTCGGTAAGCTTGCCCCCATTGCTGCAGGAGGGGCCACAAGCATGGATACAACACTGCCTGTCATTACCCAGACTTCGGGTAAAGAATTTGCTCTCATGGCATTGTTTCATGGCATTGTGCTCTCTATTTTAGTTCCATTTCTTGTAAGCTTCTGGTTGGTGATTTAAAATAAGGAATTGCAGTATTGCGGAATAAATTAACATTAAAAATTTTAATATTTAGACCTATTGGCTTAAATTTGCTTTAAAGTAAAAAGTGCATCACCTGTTGTTGTCCCCTCCTCTTTTATTTTTTCTGGTTGGATAGTAAGATATCCCCTGGTCTTCACCTCCCTTTGTTCTGGTATTGTTTTTCATTACAGTGGCAAAACCTGGTTTGTCATTGTACGCTATAAGGTTTTACAATGAGGGAGGAAAGATGAAACAAGCATGTAGATTAATCAGCACAACCGCAAATGGAGAAAGCGCAGCTATCATCCAACATTCAAAAATCCATTTTGTAAGATTCGGTAGTTTTTGTTTTTTATGGTTTTTGGCAGTCATGGGGTTTTATCCGGGGTGTTACTTATCAGCCGCACCTGCTTATCCGCATCCCATTGACTATGAATTGCCCGATGGATCCACGATTACCGTGCTTCTAAAGGGCGATGAAAAGGTAAAGTGGGCCGAAACACTCGATGGTTATTCCATACTTTTCAATGCAGACGGATTTTACGAATATGCAATACACAATGAGACAGGAGATATGGTGCGATCCGGAGTCCGGGCTGCCAATCCACAAGACCGCGATTTCTTTCAACTGGGTTTTCTGGCTGGATTGCCAAGGGGTCTGAAGTTTAGCCGATCGCAGGTGTATCTGATGCAACAGATATGGTTGATCAGAGAAGATCAGCAGTATCGTTCCTTCCCTTCTACTGGCAACCGGAAAACACTGTGCATATTAATTGGTTTTACCGATCTGGCTTTTACCAAGACCCAGGCTGAATTCAATAACCTTTTCAATCAGGTGGGCTACAGTGCCGGCGGAGCCACAGGAAGTTTTAAGGACTATTACCTTGAGAACTCGTATAATCAGCTCAATGTAACCACTGATGTGGTGGGGCCTTTTACCGCCAGCAATACCATGGCCTACTATGGTGCCAATGATGCAAATGGCCATGACATCAGACCCCGGGAACTTGTAACTGAAGCAGTGTATCTGGCCGATCCTTATGTGAATTATGCCGAATACGATAACGATAATGATGGGTATGTTGATGCGATATACCTGATTTATGCCGGATATGGTGAGGAAGCTGGAGGGGGTCCTAATGCCATTTGGGCGCATCAGTGGTTTATAACTCCTGTAATGCTTGACGGGAAAATCATCAGCCGTTATGCCTGCAGTGCTGAACTCAGAGGCAACACTGGCTCACAAATAACCAGCATTGGCGTAATTTGTCATGAATTTGGCCATTCTCTCGGAGCTCCGGATTATTATGATACCAATGGCGATACAGGTGGATATTTTTATGGAACCGGAAACTGGGACATCATGGCCAGTGGATCCTGGCTCAATGATGGCATGACACCTGCTCACCATAACGGTTTTACAAAGGTCAATATTTACAATTGGGCTCAGGCCACAGTGTTAAACCAGCCTACTTCCATTACCCTGGTCAATGCTGCGCAAAACAGCAACAGCTTTTATCGTATCAATACCGCCACACCCAACGAATACTTTCTGCTCGAGCATCGTGAAAAGATCCTGTTTGATACTCATCTGCCCGGTTTTGGCATGATGATATACCACGTACATGCAGATTTTGATAATGCTTCCCAAACCAATACGGTAAATATCGGGCACCCTCAGAAGATGTATCCCAAAAGTCAGAATGCTGTAACCAACCCCAATAGCCAGCCCTATTCCTACGGATTTATCAATGCCGCAGATTGCGCCTGGACAGGAGTTGGCAAAACAGCCTTCACCGACCAGTCCATACCCAACTCCAAATCATGGGCAGGTCAGAATACCCAAAAACCCATAACCAATATTCTTTATCATCCCGTAAACAAAACCGTTTCCTTCGACTTCATGGGAGGAGGCACAGTTGTAGATTATACCGTTACTTTCTCGGTTGCAAATCAGTATGGCACCCCTGTAGGGAATACCCAGATCAGTATCCTTCCGGCTGTGAAAGGCTCAGGCATAAACCTCTGTTCAGAGCACTCCCTGGTGTCGACTGATGAAAATGGGTCAGGTCAGGGCTTATGGTTGTCGCATACGGATGTTGCGGAAGTTGATTTGCAGCCCACAACAACCCAAAAGGACAAGGGTACATGGATTTTCTGGGGTAGCGGACAAAATGCGGGCTTGTCTGTAGGACTCAATGCCCCGGGTATCTTTGAAGGGGCCAGCAGATGGTATCCTTCGGATCTTGTTAACCATAATCAAAAACAGATCAAACAGATAGGCTTCGTGCCGTTTTATGCCAATTGTACCTATACCCTTAAAATCTGGACCGGGCCCAATGCTACAGAAGTGTATCAGCAGGTAGTGGCCAATCCGGTGCTGGAGCAATGGAACAATATTACTCTTACAACCCCGCATACCATAGATGCATCCACAGACCTTTGGTTTGGAGTCAACTTCAATTCTCAGGGAGGTTATCCGGCCGGGGTGGATAACGGCCCGGCGGTGGTTGGGAAAGGGGATATGATCAATATAGGAGGGCAATGGGGTTCTATGTGGCTGACTTATCTGCTGAATGCGAATTTTAACCTTAAAGCCTTTGTTGACGATGCTGTTGTAGAACCCATAGTGTTGGTTACCAATGCAGCCGGACAGGCCAGTTTTACCACAGGCAACGGCAGTTTCAACTATACAGCTGAAAAGTCTGGCCATGCTACTGCCAGTGGCAGTTTTACAGTAAATAATGCCAATGTTGCGGTTAATATTACCCTGAATTCTCTGGTTACTGTTCCTGTAGTAACCACATCGGCCGTTACCAGTATCACCCAAACCAGCGCCACAGGAGGGGGGAATGTCACTTCCGATGGAGGGGCAACGGTAACCAGCCGCGGTATTTGCTGGGGTTTGAACCCCAATCCCACACTTTCAGACTTTACGGTGGCTTCGGGCAGTGGTACGGGCAGCTTCACCGCCCCGATGAGCGGGCTTACCCCCGGCACGGTGTATTA